>JACCDG011211322.1_pt1 | contig 15536 bp, 15 predicted proteins | sample 7442471 | NCBI WGS metagenome assembly JACCDG01 (sample SAMN15323444, study PRJNA562643) | freshwater metagenome | isolation source: river surface water | place: USA:Blue River Watershed | collected 2017-08-17
GTTGTATTCACCTCACCGGCTAAAACTACTTGACCTGTTGTTACAAGCGTTTCGCAAGCCACTTTAGAAGTGGGGTCAAAAGCCATAAAATGGTCAATTAACGCATCAGAAATTTGATCAGCTACTTTATCTGGGTGTCCTTCAGAAACCGATTCAGAGGTGAATAGATAAGCCATGGGCGAATATTAGTTGTTTATTTAGATTAAAATCAGGGCAAAAATACGATTATTTCAAGGAACCCGCAAGTTCAAATCAGTTAAATATTGACCGGTAAATAGTTTTTAACGCAGCTCTTACGAAAGGAAAGGTGGGAACCGACCACATCAAGCGAAGGTCTTCCTTCCAAGAGGTTTCTTCTTGTAAAAATTTTAATAGCAAGCTGGGCTTATTATTGTAAAAAAGGGTTTCAAAGACTTTGGAGCCGGCTATTTTTTGATCGATTAATACGCGCAAGAAGACTTCATCTAACCAAATTTTCCAAGGATTAACAGGAATAATTAGTGAACTGGATGGACCTTTTTCAAGTCCTGCCACGAGGTCTTTACAGAATTTTTGAGTACGGTAAAAACTATAACCTGTTGTGGATTTTACGAAGCCGCCTGTGGTACCTATTTTGAGGTGTTTTTGGTATAAATTCTCTATTTTATTCGGATTGTTTCGCATAGGAATCACCCCACTTTCCTCTTCTTTTAATAGGTAATCATCTTCTGTTAGCCCATAATAGGCGAACAAGTAGGATTTAATTTTGTCCCGGTAATAATCGGGTTCGCGTAAGGTTGTGGAGAAAAAAGTATATTCAAACAGGGCCTTGCGTGGACTAGTAGGTAAAACGTACATGAATTCGCATTCATTCCCAAAAGCCACTCGGAAATCGAATAAATGGGCTGCGTCTGTTTCAAAGTTATTGAAATTACATTCGACGACCCAGCCTAAGAAGTGTTGCTTGAGGTGTTGAGGGTTGTCGTTTTCGCAAGGGAAAGGGCTGAAGCTATCGATAATTTTTTCAGTGGCATAGTAGTCGCCGTCTGATGTTTTAACGCTAGATCCTAGGCCTTGATAGGCTATGGATTGGATTTCTGCCGCTAAGTAATGTATGTTCGGATGTTTGCTAAGTTCCGCCTCTATGAATGAAAACCAAGCATTACCATTTATTTTACGATAGGAATAAGGCTCGATAGCAATCTTTAACGATGATGGTCTTGCACTATGAAAATAAAGGGAATCCCAGGATTTTTCGGCTAGAAAATCGAATTCGCTTGAATCAGAGTTCCAATAACAAAAGGTTTGTTCGTTTCGAATGCCCCGATCGATGATTAGGATGCGTCGTGAACTTAGGCTACTTCGGCTTAAATAATACGCAAAAGATAAACCTGCCATGCCACCTCCCGCCAGGATGAAATCGTATTCTCGATAGGCTGGAGCGGGTAATTGCATAAACTAGATGTGCTTTTCCGCATGGTAACTCGAACGAACCAGGGCACCTGATTCTACATAAGCAAGCCCGCGTTTCAAACCTTCTTCCTTGTACATCGCGAAGGTATCAGGATGAATCCACTCGATTACTTCGTGGTGCATTTTTGTCGGTTGTAAATATTGACCCAAAGTCAACACATCCAATCCGTTTTCCACTAAATCATCCATCGCTTTGAATACTTCGTCTTGCGTTTCCCCAAGACCAAGCATAATGCCTGATTTGTTACGTTTGCCAAACTCTTTCGTCCGTTTAATTTGCTCTAAACTGCGTACATATTTCGCTTGGGGACGAACGTAACGGTACAAGCGTTCAACCGTTTCCATGTTGTGTGAAACGACTTCTTGGCCGCCTTCAATCATTCGAATGAGGGCATCCCAATTCGCTTTTACATCTGGAATCAATGTTTCAATAGTCGTTGCAGGGGTGGTTTCCTTCACCGCGCGAACGGTTTGGTACCATATTTCGGCACCTTTATCTTTCAATTCATCGCGGTTCACCGAAGTGATTACAGCGTGTTTTACTTGCATTAACTTGATGGCATCAGCCACACGGCGCGGTTCATCCTCGTCGTATTCGGTAGGTCGGCCGGTTGCTACGGCGCAGAAAGTGCAGGAGCGCGTGCAGACATTACCTAAAATCATGAATGTGGCCGTGCCTTCTCCCCAGCATTCACCCATATTAGGGCAATTTCCTGACTGGCAAATCGTGTGCAATTTGTATTCATCGACGATTTTGCGCACGTTCGTAAACTTTTCTCCAATCGGCAATTTAACACGCAACCAGTCTGGTTTGCGGGTATTAGCGGCAGGACTTACTTGAGGTAATTCAATCATTATTTTTCTATTTACTTTTTCCAAAGAAAAAGGTAACATAACCCGTCGTATAAACAGAGCGAGGGGTTGTTTGGTTTAAAATTTCTACTGGCTGGCTAAAATAATCAATAATAAATCCAGTTTCTACTGCCAAATAATTTTGCTTAAGCGTTTCAAATTTAAACTCTAAAGCTGTTTTTAGGTGCCATCCGGGGATAAATTTAGCCTGAGATATTCCGTCAAAAAAGCTTCCTTCACCGTTAATGACAGATTTGCTATACGTATTATCTAAGGCTCTAGCCATCGGAACTGTACCCGTTTTAGATGTTATACGACCTGAGCCAGGATCTGTGTAGGTAATTTCTACCATGTAAGGTTTTTGAATACCGATCGTAGGTCCGGTCGCAATTCGGCCGTTTAAACTGGTTCCTCCTTCACTGGCATGTTTTAATAAGCTCCATTGACGTCCATATTCAGGTCGGAAGTTGATTAAATAGTTCAATTTTCCTTCCACATAGTTTCTGCCATTGTAGGAAAACGGGGAGTCGAATTCGCGGTAATCCTTCGTATTAGTGAAATCTATATTGACAAAAGAACGATTAGGGAAAGTCTTTAAAAAACTAAATCCACCCAAAAGACCAGAATTTGTATTTGTATTTACCCCAATTCCCCAGGACGAGTTTTGTGTTATACTGGCTTTTTTCTGGGGTGTAGCTGATTTTCTTTGGCCCATTCCTAAAAAGGGTATCCCTAAAATCATCCATAAGAAAAAAAATCTAGCCATGTAGGTAAGGTTTAATTTCGTCCACGGAAATATCCCAATGTGTAGCAGAATAAGGACAAGCTCCTTTATCAATTACGAGTACTTGGGGGGATTGGTGCTCCACAGCGAATTGTTCTGCAATTTGGCCTGAAATAGGTCTATATGCGATTAAATCCAAATAATACGCAGGTGTGTTTTCTGAATCCCAAGCTCTTTCAAAGCGATTTAATGCTGTAGATGAGATCGAGCAACGGGTACTGTGTTTGAAAATAACTACCGGTTTTAGTTGGGAGGTTTCCACAATTTCTGCCAGTTGTTTCTCGTCAGTCAAGGGTATCCAATTCATATTCACCTGCCTTTTTCGTAATTTTAACGTTTCAACTTCAAATTTAGTAAAAAATGAGGGTTTGCCTCTATTCTTTTCTCTTGTTTTTATATCGAGGCCTTATTCGATTCGCCGCTTTGTTTCAAGCGAAAGCTGCGTTGATGAATGAGGGCCAAAAGCAGGTTTGGGTGGGTCTCGATCAGCATTTTAAATCGAATGATAAGCCTGTGGCCTGGTTTCATACAGCCTCCATGGGGGAATTTGAGCAGGGAAGACCCATTATCGAAGCGTTTAAAAAAGAAAATCCTGACCATTTTGTGTTGGTGACATTTTTCTCCCCCTCTGGATATGAGGTACGTAAAAATTATAAAGGGGCAGATTTTGTTAGCTATTTGCCTTTAGATGGTTATTTCAATAGCGCGCGTTTCTTGGATTTAGTGAAGCCTTCACTGGCCGTTTTTGTTAAGTATGAATTTTGGCATTATTATTTAACCGGATTAAAAAAGCGCGCGGTTCCTACGATTCTAGTTTCTGCTATATTTCGCCCTAATCAAGTGTTTTTCCAATGGTACGGTGGTTTTTACCGTCGTTTATTGGATTGTTTTACGCATTTATTTGTTCAAGATCAGTCATCAGCAGATCTGTTGAATCGTCCGAATGTAACAGTGGCAGGTGATACCCGATTTGATCGCGTGCTGGATACCTTGCAAAATCCAGTTTCTTGGGATTTAGTGACACAATTTTTAGACAATACCGAATTTATGGTGGTGGGTTCTGCTTGGCAAGCCGATATGGACGTATTAATTCCACTCATTAATTCGAAGAAATATCCTTTCAAATGGATTATTGCGCCGCATGAAATTCATTCAGAGGAATTGAAAAGATGGGAAGAGAAGATTGAATTGAGTGTTTCTTATTCCAAAGGTCCATTGCGCGAAAAAGCCGACGTACTTTTTGTAAATGAGGTAGGTCGATTAGCAAATTTATATCGCGGAGCTTCTTTTGCCTACATTGGTGGTGCTTTTGGCGATGGATTACATAATACATTGGAGGCGGCGGTGTTTGGTCCAACGGTGTTTTTTGGCAATAAAAACTACTTGAAATTCCGGGAGGCGAGAGATCTAATTGAACTAGGACTTGCTTTTCCAATTGCCAATACGGAAGAATTAGATCAGGCCATGCGGGTGATTTACGATGTCGATGATGTTTTTGTGAATAAGCAAGTGCAATCGCGTGCCTTTGTTCAATTGCAATCTGGTGCAACCGAAAGAATCAATCAATTTGTGCGTAATTTAGCAATCAATGGAAGGAAATAAGGGCTTAATTATGCGTTCGACTGGTTCTTGGTACGAAATTCGTTCCGAGTCCGGAAAGGTATTTAAGGGTCGTTTGAAAGGGAAATTTAAGCTAAAAGGCCCCAAAACCTCCAACCCCGTTACCGTGGGTGACCGTGTCATCTATGCTGTTGAAGATGAGGCTAACGAGACGGTTGTCATCGAAGAAATTATCCCACGTACGAATTACATCATTCGAAAATCGGTTCATAAAACAGGTCAGGGCCAGTTAATGGCTGCTAATGTGGATCAAGCCATCTTCGTGATGACCTTGAAATCCCCTAAGACATCGTTGGGATTTTTAGATCGTTTTTTAGTCACTGCCGAAGCCTTTAGAATCCCAGTTACCATCGTATTTAACAAGATGGATTTATTGAATGAAGAGGAAGAGGATCAAATCTTTGAATACGCGGCACTCTACCAAGAATTAGGCTATGGCATCTTATTTACCTCTATTCCGCGAAGCCAAGGTGTCGATGAATTTAGAGCGATGTTTGCCGGGAAAATATCGCTTTTAGCGGGTCATTCGGGTGTGGGTAAATCCAGTTTATTGAATTTGGTCTCTCCCCATTTGAATATCAAAGTGAAAGAAATTTCTGATTTTGCCCAAAAAGGGGTGCATACAACCACCTATTCCACCATGTGGGAATTGGGCCCAGAAACCTATTTGATTGATAGCCCCGGCATCAATGAATTAGGGGTTATGGAAATCGAGAAAGAAGAATTATCTCATTATTTTCCCGAAATGCGTGCGCTGATAGGCGAATGTAAATTCAATAATTGCTTGCATATTTCGGAGCCGGCTTGTGCCGTTTTGAAAGCATTTGAGGCTGGGGATATCGCACATAGCCGTTATTTGAGTTATTTGAGTATTTTTGAGAACAACGACAACCGTCGCTAAACCTATGGAAAAATCCTATTTATGGGGCATCGATTTAGGGGGAACCAAAATTGAATGCGCCGTCTTGTCTGCCTCCGATGTAACGCAGGTGATTGCGCGAGAACGCATTGATACAGAAGCCTCTAAAGGCTATGAACACATCATTTCCCAAGTCGCTCGTTTAGTTTCTCGCGTTTCAGAACAATTAGGCGTTTCACCATCCCATATCGGATTCGCCACTCCTGGTGTCTTAAATCCCGCCACTCAAACAATGAAAAATTGTAATACGACCTCCATGAATGGTCGTCCGATGGCCGCTGATTTAGCCAAAGCTCTAGGTGCTGAAGTTCGCTTGGCAAACGATGCCAATTGTTTTGCCTTGGCAGAAACCTTGATGGGAGTAGTTCAGGACGTAAATCCTAAGGCTGAGGTGGTTTTTGGGATCATCATGGGAACGGGTGTGGGTGGCGGCTTAGTCGTACACGGTCAAGTAATTAATGGCCTACACGGAATAGGCGGAGAATGGGGGCACAATATCTTAGAAGAGGGCGGGAATGCCTGCTATTGCGGTAAATATGGCTGTGTAGAACATGTCATCTCAGGTCCCGCATTAGAGGAATTCTATTTTTCGATTTCAGGCCAAAAACTCCGTATGCCACAAATCTTACAAGCTCATCTAGCCGGATCAGACGCTCATGCTTCCGCAACGATCGATCGAATGTTAGAAAATTTTGGTCGGGCCGTTTCCACGTTAATTAATGTGTTAGACCCTCAAGTCATCGTTATCGGTGGTGGGGTAGGTAATATCGATTTACTATATACCGAGGGAATCGAACGCATCAAGAAATACATTTTCAATTCAGGGGAAGTCCTCACGCCAATAGTGAAGCCTAAGTTAGGGGATTCAGCAGGGGTTTTTGGTGCTGCATTGTTGTTTCATTAAGATCTGTTTAGCAAAGCCATTTCAAAATTGGTCTGCGCCATAATTTTCGAAATGGCTTTCCTAAATCAGATCTACAGCAATCAAAACTTGCTCATTGATAAGACTCGAAAGGTTTAATTTTAATTAGATTCACAAAATCATTGCGCAGCACGATTATAGAATATAATTAAACCTTAAGAAACCACTTCTTCCTCCAAAACACCCAACACACACTCCAACAAACCATTACAAATGCAATTGCATACGCAAGCGATCCATTGTATTTACCGAAGATGGGTTCGAAAATATGCCAATACAGCCATTCGCTAGCCGATTTATCTTGAATTTGGAAATTGCCTAATTGGATGGCAATAATTTCAGAAATACCGTAGGCAAGGATGGAATTTGTTCCAAAAACTAGAAAAAACGTATTACTAAAATGGCGTTCTTTCGTCTCAATCCACCAGTTCAATAGTCCAATCAAGATAAAGTCAATGCCTGCACAGACAAGGACGAAGGAGCTGGTCCAAAGCTTTTTGTTGATAGGGAAGGCTTGATCCCAAATGACAGCGACTAAGATTAATGCCGCACCCCAGCCAAGAAGACCGATTAAGGCGGACTTTCCTTCTTTGGCCTGATTCTCTAAATATAGACTTACTTGGTAGCCAAAAAGACAGGTAGAAATTGCAGGCAAGGTGCTAAGTAAACCTTCCGGGTCGAAGGCGATTCGAACGCCATTCACCACATTTCCATGGTACAAATGCGATTCTCCGAATAAGAATAAATCTAGTTTCCTGACTGCATTATGACTAATATCCATCCACAAACCTGCGTCGCCAAAGGCATACATAATTCCCCAGAATGACAATAAAATGCCTGCATTGATCCAAGTGAGCCATTTGGAAGGAACCTGAAGTGTTATAAAGGCAACAGCACAATAAGAGAGGGCGATCCGGGGTAAAACGTTTAGGAATCGCAATTTTTCAAACGAAAAATCGGTGAAAGGGAAGTAAAAAACGAAGTAATTAATTAAAAACAAATACAAGGTTCGCTTTAAGATTTTATTTCGAACGGACGGTGTCAATTCGTAATTAAAGGCCTTGAATGAAAATCGCATGGCTACTCCCACCATGAATAGAAAACTAGGGAAAACGAGATCGGTAGGTGTAAAACCATTCCATTGGGCGTGCAATAAGGGGCAGTAGGTAAAATCGCCATTGCCATTATTGTTGACTAAAATCATACCCGCAAGCGTGATTCCTCGGAGGATATCAAGTGAAAGAAAGCGTGTTTTCATCGTAATAGGACAGATTTAGTAATAGAGGTTGATTCTGTGGTAAATCTAAAATAATATTTTCCAGAAACGAAGGGTCCAAGGTAAATTGTTGATTCTGATTGATTTAGTAGGAAGGAATTGACCACGACCCCTAGGCTATTTAAAACGTCTACTTGTGCAGCGGTAAATGGCATGGAAATATGTACAGGACTGCCTGGATTGATGGGATTAGGGTAAATGTTGATTTTAGTGTTTTCTTCTTCACTGCTTAAAATAAGCTCCATTGCGGCACTTGCTTTGTCAAAGTTTGGGATGCCAAAACCGAGAAATAGGTCAGTTTTTGCAAATTGAGATCCTGATTTTAGTAGGGCATTTCTGATTTGTTGTGCGGTATGTGTGGGGAATTTTTGGAAAAGTCCAGCCGCAAGTCCTGCTATCAATGGGGCGGAGAAGGAGGTTCCATTGGATAGACCAATTCGTCCGTCGATGAACCCCACGACGGTGGAAGATCCCATGGCAACTACGTCCGGCTTCACTCTTCCATCGAAGCTAGGTCCTTGTGAACTAAAAGGTGAAACAGCGCCTAATGCACTCACAGATCCCACCGTTAGTATAGAATCAGCATCTGCCGGTGCTGTGATGTATTTCCACGAGCTAGCACCTTCATTTCCCGCACTAACGGTACATAGGATTCCCTTACTAGCGGCCCAAGAGGCAGCAAGAGATACTAGCGTAGTTTTTCCGTTCATGTCGCGATATGTATGGTTATGGACGGGATTATCAAAGGTCGAATAGCCTAAAGAGGAGGAGAGGATATCAGTTCCCAAGCTATCTGCCCATTCTGCCCCTCTTAGCCAATTGGCTTCTTCTACGATTAATTCGTGTCTACTTTCCTCTGTTTGGGCCAGGGCGAAAGAGGCTTGGTAAGCGGCCCCAATTAATTTTCCCGTTTCATACCCAGCAATAGTTGAGAGGACATTTGTGCCATGACCTCCGGCTGTATAAACAGAGTTAAGGGTAGGATCTGTCGTTAAGGTGGCTAGTATTCTCTTCTCTTTGACTATATTTTGAAGGTAAGGAACGGTATTCGCATGGCTAAATCCATCGTCTAGGAGTGTAATTAGTATGCCATCGCCTCGAATGCCTTTCGTATGCATTTGATCGATTCCGAGCTGTGTAATTTGGGTAATTGAATTTCCATAATCTAGGCTACTTGCATTCGTTTGAATCCCACTTTGAATTTGATTTGCAGAACTTGAATCAGCAGGAAAGTTCCAATAAAGCCCTTTGATGCAGTTAAGGGCGAGGGTTTTCTTCAGCTCACTCGGTTTTTGTGTAATCAGTGCCCCATTAATCCATTTTAGGGGAAACAGTATGTTAGCGCCTGTGGCTTTTACTTGGTTGAGGTAAGTTTGACTGACAGGAAGATCTTGCGTATTGATTGAAATACGGTTTTTTCGGCGGCGTTCGAGGCTTTTGGAACTGAGGAAAGCGCTGGGATTGTTTACAGAAAACGTATTAGAAGCTTTATCTTTAAATAAAATTAAGTAGCGATAGGTTTGCGCTTGTGTAGGCAGACTAGCACAGAGTAGTAAAAAGAAGATAAATCGCTGAAACATAAAGCAAATTAGCGAATTGTCCTTAATTTCGTGGTATGAAATTCTTTGCCAAATCTTTCATGTCCCTCTTTCTCGCTGCCTGGATACTTCTAGGGAGTTTAGGGATTTCATGGACAGAAGCAACTTGTGTTTACACAGGGGCAAAGAAAATATCCGTTACCAAAGCGCTATCCTGTTGTAAAAATAACACGCAGGCTCAACTAACAAGAGCGCAATGCTGCTTTTTAGGTAAATACCAAGTCAAGTTTAACTTCGATTTAACGAAGGGGAATAAGGCTTTTCAATGGGTATTTTCACCTGCCCCATCTGCAGTTTCCTATCAATTTATTGAAGTAGTTTATCAGGAACTTGATTTATCTACATATTTCCATGCTAACGCTCCGCCGCTAACTCAGCAGCTTCGATTAGCGCAATTACAAACGTATTTGATTTGATGAATTAGGCTTTCCTATTTCATTCATTTAAATCAAATCACCATGTATAAATTACTCTTATTCTTAAGTTTTTCGAGTCTTTTGCAAGCGCAGAAAGCTGTTCGAAAAGACAGTATCGAGCGCGATACGGAATTAAAAGAATTTCGGGTCATTGCAAATCCGGGTCAAAAAGACGATCAGGCTGTCCTTGCTACCGAAGTCATGACTATCAAAACCTTAGGTAAAGCGGCTTGCTGCAATCTATCGGAGAGCTTTGAAACAAATGCATCCGTTTCAGTCAGTTATTCGGATGCGGTGACGGGTTCAAAGCAGATTCAATTATTGGGTTTGGCCGGAAATTATGTTCAAACGAACGTGGAAAATATCCCGTCGATTAGAGGATTGAAATCCACCTTTGGCCTCAATTATTTACCAGGTACCTGGATAAAATCGATTGATTTAGCGAAAGGTACTATCTCAGTCGTTAATGGGTATGAATCCATGACGGGAGCAATCAATGTGGAACTGGCTAAACCTGACACCTCCGAAGTTTATTACTTAAATACCTATACAAACTCACAAGGGCGATTTGAGATTAATCAACAGGGAGCACATCGATTTAATTCCCGATTGTCAACGGGTGTATTTACCCATTATTCACAGCAGGTATCGCGTTTAGACGGGAATAAGGATGGATTTCTGGATTTACCTTTATTTAATTTAGTGAATGTATTAAATCGTTGGAAATACGCGACGGATCGCTGGATGATTCAATGGGGGGCTAATTACCTAATGGAAGATCGTTTAGGGGGCCAGAACGGCATCGAATCGAATTCTGATCGGTATAAAATCTATGGTTTCGGAAGCAAGACGGAGCGTTTGGAAACATTCGCTAAAATTGCACGCCTGTATCCCGAAAAGCCTTATCAGGGTTTAGCTCTTATTTTGAGCACGGCTAATCATGTGAACGACTCTTATTTTTCAGTCAAAAAATACCAAGGTCGCGAGCAAAGTATCTATGGCAATTTGATCTTTCAATCCATTATCGATAACACGAACCACACCATCAAGACAGGGGCTAGTTTTTTGCTCGATTCCTACCAGGAATCTTACCTCGATTCGGCCTTTGCTAGAACGGAGATAGTGCCCGGTATTTATGGAGAATATACTTGGACAATTCCCAATAAGTTGACGATGGTTTTAGGCCAAAGAGTCGACTTTCACAACCAATTAGGCACCCAATGGATACCACGCTTGCATGTAAAATGGGATGTAGCACCAGATTGGATTGTCCGTTTGTCCGCTGGAAAGGGGTGGAGACGGGTGAATCCTTTGGCAGAAAATATGGGTTTTCTGATAAATAATCGGGCCTTAACGTTAATAGGGGATTTAAATCCGCTGGAGGTTTCCTGGAATTATGGAATTACACTGACGAAAAATATGAACATTGGATCTCGAAAGGCGAATCTAGTGTTAGATGCTTTTCAAACCGATTTTACCCAGCAATGGATGGTGGATATGGAAGCTGGTAGTAAGCTGAGGATGTATTCAATGCCTGGAGTATCCTATTCCACCAGCTTACAAGGGGAGTTTAATTACAGTCCATTCAAACGCTTTGAAATGAAAGTAGCTTATCGCTACCAAGATGTGCAGGCAGATTATATACACGCGGGTGGTGATTTAATTCGTCTTTCAAAGCCCTTCCTTAACAAGGATCGCGTTTTAGTTAATTTAGCGTATTCAACTCCCTATGAAATTTGGAAATATGATTTAACCTGGCAATGGAATGGTTCTCGAAGGATACCTGACCATAAATTATCCCATTTGCACACGGGCCCTATTCAAGAGGTAACGGCACCTCCGTTTTCCACAGTTTACGGCCAAGTGACCCGACAATTTAAAAAATGGGAATTGTATGTAGGAGTAGAAAATCTTTTTAATTTTACGCAAAAGAACCCTATCTATGTAGCTAAAGATCCATTTGCTTTGGGTTTTGATGCTTCGATGGTTTGGGGGCCTATTGTAGGTACCATGGTTTACACGGGAATACGTTATAAAATCAATTAATATGAAAAAGTACATCTTAGTTTCGGCCCTTGTGATGGGCATGTTTGGGGCCTTCGCGTCCACATCTCAAGCGACTCAAAAAGCCGCGAAAGAGAACAAAAAAGAAGAATATGCTTGCCCTATGAAATGTGAAGGCAAAAAGACGTATTCAAAAAAGGGTAAATGCCCTGCTTGTACCATGGATTTAAAACTCGTAAAAAAATAAACCAATGAAAAAATTACTATTTCTATTGATTTTGCCTTTTTTAGCACTAGCAGGCCCTAAAGAAACCGTAAAAATTAAAACCTCTGCCATTTGCGAAATGTGCAAAGAGCGCATTGAAAAGAATTTAGCTCTGACGAAAGGCGTGGCTAAATCTGATTTGAATCTAGATGATAAGGTTATAACTGTGGAGTTTGATGCAGCAAAAATCGATGCAGCTGGAATCAAGAAAGTTATCTCGGAATCAGGTTATGATGCAGATGAGGTAAAGGCAGTTGCTAAGGATTATGCGAAATTGCCGAATTGCTGTAAGAAGAAAGTAGAGTAGAAATTTAGATTAGAGATTATAGAGTAGAGAGTATAGAGTATAGATGTTGTTTCTATTATCTCTACTCTTTACTCTCCTCTCTCTACTCTACTTTTTCATGCTCAGCGCAATTCTTTTTCGTGCCTCATCCACCTCCGTCACTCGAACCTGCACTTTCTGTGCCACCTTCACTACCTCGTTCGGGTCTCTTACAAACTTATCGGCTAATTGACTCACGTGCACTAAACCATCTTGGTGAACACCGATGTCTACGAAAGCACCAAAATTGGTAATATTTGTCACAATACCAGGAAGCACCATTCCTACGCGTAAGTCCTTGATTTCATTTACACCTTCCGTGAATTCAAACGCCTCGAATTGCTCACGAGGATCACGCCCTGGTTTCGCTAATTCCTCCATGATATCTGTCAATGTAGGCATTCCGACTTCAGTACTCACATATTGACTTAAGCGAATTTGTTTGCGTAATGATTCGTTAGAAAGCAGGTCAGCTACTTTGCAGTTTAGGTCTTTTGCCATCTTTTCGACGATATCGTAGCGTTCCGGGTGAACTGCACTGGCGTCCAACGGGTTCTTTGCATTGCGTATGCGCAAGAAGGCTGCTGCTTGTTCGAAAGCCTTTTCGCCTAAACGAGTAACCTTTTTTAAATCAGAACGCTTGACGAAGGGGCCGTTCTTGGTGCGGTAGTCGATGATGTTTTGGGCTAATTGAGGACCTAGGCCAGAAACGTAGGATAGAATCTGTTTAGAGGCCGTATTCAACTCAACACCTACCGAGTTTACACAGGAGATGACGGTGTCGTCGAGAGAGGCTTGGAGTTTCTTTTGGTCTACATCATGCTGGTATTGTCCCACACCGATAGATTTAGGGTCGATTTTTACCAGTTCTGCCAAAGGATCCATCAAGCGGCGTCCAATCGAAACAGCCCCACGGACAGTCACATCTTTGTCAGGGAACTCCTCGCGTGCCGCTTCAGAAGCGGAATAAATGGATGCCCCGCTTTCATTGACCATAATAATTGTGATGCCTTCGAGTTTCAAAGCGCGTACAAAGGATTCCGTTTCACGTCCCGCTGTACCGTTTCCAATAGCGATGGCTTGCACTTTGTATTTCTTCACCCAGTCTTGGATGGTGTGAGCAGCTTCTGAGGCTTGCCCCGGTCCGGTATGAGGATAGACGGTCGTATTTGCTAATAAGGTGCCTTGTTCGTCTAAACAGACGACTTTGCAGCCCGTTCTGAATCCAGGATCGAGGGCTAATACGCGTTTTTGGCCTAATGGAGCCGCTAATAACAGTTGTCTAATATTCTCTGCGAATACACGAATCGCTTCCTCATCCGCGCGCTTCTTTGCTTCTGCTCGCATCTCCGTTTCCATCGCTGGCATCAGCAAGCGTTTGTAGCCATCTTGGATGGCCATTCCCACTTGTTTTGCGCAGGCATTATTGCCTGTGATGAATCGGCGTTCTAATCTATTTAATACGTCCTCGTCTGGGCCTGTCAAGTTCAGGTTTAGAATCCCCTCGTTCTCGCCTCTGAATAAGGCTAAAATCCGGTGGGAGGGTGCCTGAGCCAAGGATTCCGACCAATCGAAATAGTCTTTATATTTAATTCCGTCCTCTTTTTTTCCTTTGGCAACGCTCGATTTTACCGTCGTTTTACGCGCGAATAAATTTCTCGCTTCTTCTCTCGCCTCAGCCGTTTCCATCATCTCTTCAGCTAAAATATCGCGCGCGCCTGCTAATGCTTCTTCTATATCATCTAGGTATTCCGCTGCTAATGCTTCTGGGTCTTTTAGGCCTTGCGATCGGATTTGATTCGCGAGTTCTTGCAAGCCTTTCTCGCGGGCTGCCATCGCGCGTGTTTTGCGTTTTGGTTTGTAGGGAAGGTAGATGTCTTCTAATTTGGCCAAAGTCTCCGCCCCTCGAACCGCCTTCTCTAATTCAGGCGTTAGTTTCTCTAGCTCCTTCAGAGACTTCAAGATCGCCTCGCGACGCTTCTCTAATTCCACATATTGATCTCGCAAATCTCGAATCGCCGCCACCTGCACCTCATCTAAACTGCCCGTCGCCTCCTTTCGGTAACGGGAAATAAAGGGAATCGTGGCGCCTTCGTCTAATAGGGCGATGGTTTTCCGAACTTGATTTTCGGAAATGGAAAGGGTGGTGGATATGCGTGAGATCATCTTTAGAGATGGTAAATGGTAAGTGGTAAATGGTAAATGGGGTTCGGTGTAAATTTTCATTCACCATTCACCATTTACCATTCATCATTTGTTTTAGTTTTCTGGGAAATCATTGCAAAAGTACCCCGCAAACTTCCAGATTTCTTGGATTTCAGAGCCCAAAATTGGGTAAGGATCGTAGGTCTTGTTCGTGGAGTTCAAGATTAAGACTTTGCGTTCTGCTAGGTGATTAATGACTTGCTTTAATACGACGCCGTCTTCGCGAGTGACCACGATGCAAATCGTCCCGTCTTTAATGGAGGTCCAGTCTTCCACGTATTCCGCGAACACGAGAGAGCCGGGTTGCAGGGGTAACATGGATTCGCCTTTGATGGGAAAAACGCGGTATTTCTTGTTCTTCGGCAGGAATGGAACCTGGAAGGTGGGTAATTCTTGGATGAAACCGATGTCATCATAAGAGGCGGTGTATCCTGCCAAAGCCTGCACGGGTACCATCTCGATATTCTCTTCGTTGTTCTGATCGACGGTCGTGGCTAAGATTCGTAGCTTAGGTTTGTTAGATAGTCCGGGGATTCTTGTAGACAAATCCTCCTTCAATAATTCATCTACCTCGACATTGAAAAACTCAGCTAAGGAGATCAAATCCGCATATTTAGGTTCCGCTCTGCCGGACTCATAAGAGCCCAAGGTCGGCTTTTTGATATTCAGTAATTCGGCCAGTTTTTCCTGCGATGTTTTCTCCGACATCTTGCTGCGTAAAAAACGTAAATTCTGACTAAAAAAAGTGCTCATGCGATTTGCTTATTAAAGTAAAATGAATAAAATTCGTATCTAAAATTTCTTCGTATACTTTTCGAAGTTACGAAAGGTATTCAAAATACCCAAATATCTACCAATTTTATGCAGGAGCGCGCGATTGTGCACATGGATTTAGACA
>JACCDG011299648.1_pt1 | contig 15535 bp, 18 predicted proteins | sample 7442471 | NCBI WGS metagenome assembly JACCDG01 (sample SAMN15323444, study PRJNA562643) | freshwater metagenome | isolation source: river surface water | place: USA:Blue River Watershed | collected 2017-08-17
AAGGCTCCAACACTTGCATGCCGTTGGCCTTGAGCTTGGCTTTGGATTCCGTATCGACACGCTTGCTGGCCGCCAGTCCACGCGTTTCGGCGGCTGCGGCTGCGTTCAAGACGGCGGTTTGGGTGGGTTTATCCAGAGCATCAAATGCTTTGCGGTTGACGATCACCATGTTCTTGGGGAGCCAAGCTTGCACATCGTAGTAGTACTTGAGGTGCTCATACAGCTTGCTGTCAACACCCGTCGCTCCCGACGTCATGGTCGCCTCGACCACCCCTGTTGCCAAGGCTTGAGAGAGTTCTGCTGCCTGCACGGTCACCGGTTGGGCCTTCACCAAATCTGCAATGCGCGCAGTGGCTGGGCTGTAAGCGCGCCACTTGACGCTCTTGAGGTCAACCGCCGAGGCGATGGGCTTTTTGGTGAAGATGCCTTGCGGTGGCCAGGCCACTGCGTAGAGGTACACCAAGCCTTGATCGGCCAACTTCTTCTCCACCATCGGGCGCTGCGCGGCTTGCAGCTTGACGGATTCGTCGTAGCTGTCGGCCAAGAACGGCAACCCGTCGGCGCCGTAGATTTGCCATTCGTTTTGCAAGTTGGCCTGAATCACCTCACCCGCTTGGGCCTGGCCGCCTTGCACCGCGCGTTTGATTTCTGTCGCTTTGAATAGCGAGGCGTTGGCATGCACGGTGATCTTGAGCTTGCCTGCCGTGGCCTTGTCGACATCGGCCGCAAACTGCATCAAGTTTTCTGTGTGGAAGTTATTGGCGGGATAGGCCGACGCCAAATCCCATTTGGTCTGCGCCTGCGCCAACCCGGCGGCAAGGCAACTTGTCAGACCCAAAGCGGCAAGAGAGAAATACCTGCGTTTCATGAAACACCTCCAAACAGTAGTTAAGTGACAACAGATTGAATTTACCTTTGTCTGAGCGATTCATCCTAGGCATATTCCCTAATTGTTGACAATTTGTCGACAATTTGATTTTATGATGGTACACGACGCACAAAGAAACCAGAAAAGGGAGCATGTATGACCAAGAAACCGAAGGCTGAGCCACACGCCAGTGTGCCGATCGTCTCGTCGTCACACTTGGTGTCCCCGCGAAGTGCCGAAATGAGCGAATTCGAATTTGGCCTGATCGTCGCGGGCAATGCATTTCACCGCTGGATCATCCACTGCATGTCGGCTGCCGGCTTGAAAGACCTCACGCCGCTGGATGTGCTGGTGCTCCATCATGTGTCTCACCGTGCGCGCGACAAACGTTTGTCGGATATTTGTTTCATCATGAATGTGGAAGACACGCACCTCATCAACTACTCGCTCAAAAAGCTGCTGGGACTGGGCGTAGTGGCCTCACGCAAGAGTGGCAAAGAGGTGACCTACTCGTCAACCGCGTCCGGCAACGACTATGTGCAGCGGTACCGCGAAATTCGTGAGAGCTGCCTCATCAATGCCTTGAAAGCGGATGAAGCCCTCAACCGCGACATTGGCGAATTGGCGCGTCTGCTGCGCGTGCTCTCCGGTGTGTACGACCAGGCTGCCCGGTCTGCGGCATCGCTTTAAAAACAAAGGCGCGCGATGACGACACGACTCTTGCCACTCGGAGACAGCGCCTGGACCATCGAGTTCGGCACGCGCATCGACACCGAGCTCAATGGGCAGGTCATGGCCTTGGCGAAGCGCGTCGCGCAAGCACGTATCGACAACCCGTTGTTTGCAGCCGTCACCGATGTGGTGCCAACCTTTCGTTCGCTCACCGTACATTTCGCACCACACACCACCGATGCCGATGCACTCGCTGCACAACTGTTGGCGTTTGCCCACAACACGCAACAAAGCGTCATCACAGGTAAACACTGGCGCCTGCCAGCTTGCTTTGACCCCAGTTTCGCCCTTGATCTACCAGCTTGGGCGCAAGCCAAACAGATGCGCGAAGACCAATTGATTGAACGCGTGTTGGCCACCCAATTTCGCGTCTACATGATTGGCTTTTTGCCAGGCTTTCCCTACATGGGCGGCTTACCACCAGAACTGGCCATGCCGCGCCTGGCGAGTCCGCGTCAACGTGTGCCGCCCAACTCGGTGGCCATTGCCGGCGAAATGTGCGCGGTCTACCCTTGGGAGAGCCCAGGTGGTTGGAACCTGATTGGCAAAACACCTGTGCCTTTGTTTGATCTGCGACAAACCGACCAACCCGCCATGTTGGCAGCAGGCGACATCGTCAGTTGGTATGCGATTGACAAAGCGGCATACGAACAACTTTTCTTGCAATGTCAACACGGTGAACGCTCACGTGAGAGCTTTCTGGCCACGGGAGACGCCACATGAATGGCGCATCAACAGGAATGATAGAGGTCGTGCAGCCAGGTATTGGCACCACGGTGCAAGACCGAGGACGTGCTGGACACCGCCATGAAGGCATCCCCTTGTCGGGTTGGCTGGATGCCCCCTTGGCAGAAGCGGCGAATGCCTTGGTTGGCAATGCGGGCGGTGAAGCCGTGTTGGAGTTGCGCGGCATGGGCACGGAACTGCGCATCACCTCAGGCCCTGTGCGTGTCGCATTGACGGGTGCCATCGCGGCGAAATGGTTGAGCCAAGATGGCAAACCTTCCCCCTTGCCAGCATGGCAAAGCGCCACCCTGCACACAGGCGACAGATTGACATTGGGCCTCGCCGAAACAGGTTGCGCTTATCTGGCTGTGGCCAGTGGGCTTCAACTGCCCACGCAGTTGGGCAGCCGATCCAGCTATTGGCGTGCGGGACTCGAAGGATTGCAAGGACGGGCATTGCGCCCGGGTGATCTGCTGCCTTGCAGCACCTGGACCGCCTCTGACTATCGTGAATGGCGCAGTCCTGCGCCATGGGTGCACCCAGCGGGGCCCATCCGTGTCATGTGGGGTCCACAGCAAGATCACTTCACGCCTGAGTCACTGACTCGATTTGAAAATGACACATGGGAAGCCACGGTGGAGCAAGACCGCATGGGGCTGAGGCTACGTGGCACGGCGTTGGCTCATGTCAACGCGGCAGCAGCCGACATCGTCTCAGATGCGGTGACACCCGGGGCCATCCAAGTGCCTGCCAATGGACAGCCCATTGTGTTGCTGGCCGACAGCCAAACAGTCGGTGGCTACCCCAAAATTGCGACGGTGATTCAAGCTGACCTGCCCAAGCTCGCACACTTGAAACCGGGCTCGCAACTGCGCTTTCAAAGCGTGACGGGCGCCCAAGCCCGACAAGCCCTGCAAGACCAACGTGACGCATGGATGCAATGGCTGACCACGCGTGAATCGTTTTTACCGCCTGGGTTCATGGACGAACAGGCACTCTACAACAGCAACCTCGTGAGCGGCATGTTGCGCGCAGAACTTTGATAGGAACCCAACGATGACAACTCCTCGTATCAACCTGAATGCCGACTTGGGTGAGAGCTTTGGCGCTTGGACAATGGGCGACGACACAGCCTTGCTGCAGATCGTCAAAAGTGCCAATGTGGCTTGTGGGTTCCATGCCGGCGACCCTACGGTCATGCAAAAAACCGTCCGCTTGGCCATGGCCCAAGGCGTGAGCATTGGCGCGCATCCGTCATTTCCAGATCTGCAAGGTTTTGGCAGGCGTGTGATGCAGATGTCAGCCCAAGATTTGGAAGCCACCCTGCTCTATCAAATCGGCGCCTTGCAGGCCATTGCCGCCTCAGAAGGCACACGCGTCACCCACGTCAAACCACATGGGGCTTTGCACAATGTGGCTTGCGCGGATGCTGCGGTGGCAGCCACCATCGTGAAGGCGGTGCGCCAATTAGACCCATCGCTGGTTCTTCTTGTTCCACCCTATTCCACACTCGCCCAAGCGGCTGAGGAAGCGGGCCAACCGGTGCGGTATGAGGTGTTCGCTGATCGGACCTACTTAGATGACGGGCAACTCACCCCTCGTTCCCGCGCAGGTGCGGTGATCCACGACAGCCAAGCCTGCGTGGAACACGTGCTGCGCATGATGAACGCCAAAGCCATCGTGACTGCCCACGGGCTTCATCTGCCCTGTCGCATCGACAGCATCTGCGTGCATGGCGATGGTCCTGAGGCGGTGGCCACGGCGAAAGCCGTACGTTTGGCGCTTGAAGCAGCAGGTTACCTGCTGGCACCGCTTTGCGATTTGTGAAATCGTGGGCCAACCTAGGTGACACATCGGTCATCTAGGTGCTGTCTTTTTTTCAATTTTCCGCTACGCTGATTGCAGTTTTTATGCTTCTTTGAAAAGGAACATCATGTCCGTCCACGCGCTGCACAGCTCCTCAAGCCCTGATCCCGTCAAACAAGCCAAGATCCATCTGGCAGCGGCTTTGCGACTCGCCGTCCACGATGGCTTTGACGAAGGCATCGACAACCACTTCACCATGACGGTGCCAGGGCGTGAAGACCAATACATGGTGTTGCCATTCGGCTTGCACTGGTCGGAAGCACGGGCCAGCGACCTCATGGTGTTCAATGAAGCGGGTGACACCCTGGAAGGTCATGGCGTGGTTGAGCTGTCTGCACGCAGCATCCATGCGCCGCTGCACCGACTCACAGGTGCCAAGGTGGTCTTGCACACCCACCAGCCTTGGGCGCTGGCACTCAATATGTTGCAAGACAACCGCTTGCTGCCGGCCACCCAAACCGCTGCGTTTTTCCATGAACGCATTGCGTACGACGACACTTACACGGGGTTGGCTTCATCGCTGAACGAAGGCGAGCGCTTGGCATCCTTGTTGAAAGACAAGTCCGTCATGTTCTTGAAAAACCATGGCGTGATCACCGTGGGCGACACCGTGGCACAGGCCTACCGCTTGCTCTACAAACTCGAAAAAGCATGCCGCACCCAAGTGCTCGCCATGAGCACGTGCAAACCGTTGAACATCTTGGAAGAGCGCGTGATTGACCGCGTGCGCACACCCAGCAAGGATGACTACTATTCACGTGCAGAACGCGAGCGCTTGTACTTCGAAGCCATGATGCGCGTGTTGGACCGTGTCAATCCTGGCTATGCTGAGTGAAGCATCCAGCCATCGCAAAGCCTCCACATGCAGCAACGACTCAACAACGCCGACATTGACCACGGGCTAAAGCTGTTAGACCACTGGACCTTGGATGCGAACAAGACCCGCATTGGCAAGCGCGTGGTGTTCGACAGTTTTAAGACGGCTGTCAATTTCTTTGTGCATGTGGCCGAAGTGGCCGAGAGGCTAGACCACCACCCCGAAGTTTTATCGAGCTACACCCATATGCGGATTCAGCTCACGACACACGATGCCGGTGGGCTGACCCACAAAGACTTTGAGCTGGCCAGGCACATCGACCAATTGTTGGCGGATATGGCGCCGGGGTCATCTCAAACATCAGCCACACGCTGCTGAACCCTTTGGCGCGCCACAGCGCAGACGCCTTGCCGATCAAGCATCCACTGAATCGGCTGCGAGGCTGCCACAAGCGCCAACTTGGTCGCTTGCGACTGCAGTGCGCAAGTGGCGGGCCTTTGCATGAGCGCTAGGGCCCATGAGGGCATGACATCAAATGCAGCATTCAAGATCAGACGCATGAAAGGCTGGTCGAGTACATCGGTGGGATATTTTTCAATGATCGTGCGTATTTCCTTGGCGCGTTCATCAAAGCTCAACTCACTCAGATATGCGGACAAGGCTTCTTGGGTCGCTCGCCACGAATATGGGCATGGATCATGTTGACCCGACGAATCGCACCCATGGCCAAGGCTTCACTGCCATAGGTGGTGGCCGCCACAAAATAGGCGGTTCGACCTAACCTGCCTTTGAGTTGGTGGCGGAAATCAGAATGGTCCCAAACAGCAGACAGCGCTCTAGGGTGCAGGGACTGCACCATCAACGATGACAAGCCCCCCACCATCATGGCCGTGAAGTGTGCATGCACGGTCCAGGCGATCGCGTCAGGCCCAAACAAGCCAGGGTCACCCTTTGGAAAAGTGAAATCATTCAGGTCGGAGGTGGAACCCGTGATCGCACGCAAGCGCTCACCGATTGTGCGCAACGCCACATCGGTGATGGCGGCTTGCCAAGACATCAGCAATTGGCGCGGCGGTGGTCAGCCACCCGGCGATCTTCAAATTTCATGTCAAGGCTTCTGAGCGCACGGTGCTTGGTGACACGCCCCTTCATGCGCTTGCGCCACATCCTGTAAGAACTGGGACTGAGCTCATGGCGCATGAGGCGTATGACATCGGACTCTGACAGCCCAACTCGCTCTTGGATGGTTTCAAACGAGGTGCGGTCTTCCCACGCCATTTGGATCACGGCGGACACATCGCCCACCGAAAGATCTGCCAGCCGTTGTGAAAACTTAAGGGGCATTCCTAGGCTCCGTGGCTCATGACGGTTTGGATGCGATCCGATACATGACCCAAACGCTCAAAGTGATGCGGAGAGCTGAAACACCGAGTTCGGTGCTTTGGGCATGAAAGGCACAGGCAAGGGTTTGAATTTGAATCGACCCACCACCTCGGCGTAAGCGCTGGCGTCTGACGCACAGAAATCAGCAAAGTCTGCCAGCGTGAAACTTTTCAAGGTGCGGATCACCACCTGCTCCAGTTCGAGCTCATAGGATCCGTGCGACGCTGGATCGCTACCGCCCTCTGCGGCCGCCAAGGTTGTTTCAAACACACAAGCCACATCCCACATGGAGATGCGAGCGATATCACCCCTGATCATGTAGCCGCCACCTGGGCCTTTCATGGACAAGACGAGGGCATGGTCCTTGAGTGACTTCAGAATGTTTTCTAAGTAAGAAATGGACAAATCAAGCCGTGGCGAAAGATCCATGGTGGTCATATAGCCCGCGCTCCTTTGGCCAGCCAGCAAGACGCACAACTCAATGGCATGAACGGTTTTCTTCGAAATCATGGGGCAATCTCCTATTGAGTAGGATTTTCAGACATTTATCTACGCAATAGTGAATTTATTCATGTATTTTCTATTTTTCATTATATTATCTACTCAATAACTACTCAAATATGGGATTTTGATGTCCGCACTCCCGATCACCGCACCGTTCTTTCGCATTGGTGCGGTTTCTAAAACCACAGGCATTCCCGTCTCCACCTTGCGTATCTGGGAAACACGCTACGGCGCATTCAGCCCGGTAAAAACCGAAGGCAACCAACGCTTGTACGAAGAGCACGATGTCTCCAAAGCCATGTTGCTCAAGCAACTCTCGCGCGAGGGGCATGCCATCAGCGCGATTGCCCATCTGGATTTGGCGCAACTGCGTCGCATGAGCAATGTGCAAAACAGCGCACCACGTCCGTCGGTTGTGCAGGGTGAGCCCTTGACTCTTGTGGTGGTGGGCTTGAGCATGGCCAATCGAATCGAATCACAGAAATTCGCTGCTGTCTTGCAACCCCACAAAATCAGAGTCACCGACGTGTTGACAGACTTGAGCACCGCTGCCACCGCCGTGCTGTCGGAACAATCCCAGGTGCTGTTGATCAAAGTCAACACCCTGCAAAGCGCTGTTCAAGCCACGATTCAAGCGCTCATTCAAAAGCATCCGTTTGCACAAACCATCGTCATCTACAACTTCGCACCTGAAGCGGTGGTTCAAGCGATGAAATTTTCTGGACTGATTGTTCGACGAGAGCCCATCTCAGACAGTGAATTGGCGGAACTCATCCAGTCGGTTTTGTTTGTGGACCCAGCCCGTGCGCAGGAATTTGGCACATCGGGCACGGTGATTTCAAGCCGCAAGTACTCAGAGGACACATTGGCCCGAGTCGCAGGCATCTCGACCAATGTGCTGTGCGAATGTCCCAGGCATGTGGCTGAGTTGATTTCACAACTGGCCAGCTTTGAGGAGTACAGCCAGGAGTGCTTGAACAAGAACGCAGACGATGCGCACCTTCATGCTTACCTACGTTCTATCTCGGGTTCTGCCCGATCACTGTTTGAAAATGCCCTCGAAAAAATTGCCCAACATGAAGGGATTGACCTGAATGAGCGCCCATCACCGCCTTATCGCCAAAGCTCACGGAAAACACCGTCGGGATCGTAGTCATTGGCTTGCTTGTCGGGATTAAAGCGCCTGGACCCTCTGGGGTCGGTTCCACGTCCGCTCAAATACAACCAATTGCCTTGGTTGTTGTACACATCAAAATCAATCAACTGGGATTCAAACCAAGCGGCTCCGGCGCGCCAATCACAGTGCAAGTCGTGAATCAAATAGCTTGCCAAGTTTTGTCGCATGCGGTTGGACGTGTAGCCCGTGGCGTTGAGTTCGCGCATGCCTGCATCAATGAAGGCATGGCCGGTTTGAGCAGATCGCCACCGCTCAAATCCGCCTGCGTTGTGACGGGGTCGCTGATACGGCGCGTCAGACAAACCGCGTTGCCAATACATGCGATCGCCATGTTTGCGGTGCAGCCAACGAAAGTGGTCGCGCCACAGCAGTTCAAAACCAATCCAGTACGTGCTGTCATTGGCGCCATGCTGTGCTTCGAAAGAAGCAATCGCAGACCATGCCTGACGTGCAGACAAAGCACCTGTGGCCAACCAAGGTGACCATTTGGTGGAGTAGTCTGCCCCACACAGTCCGTTACGCGTGACTTTGTAGCTGTGCGGTAAACCACGGCTGCAATACTGCGCCAGATGCGCGAGGGCCGCGCGCTCACCGCCATGAAACGCAGGCTGCGACCAAGGAAATGCGGCGCGTGGGTCGTTCAACATGGCCGCATTGTTGAGGCCCCGTTCACGACCCAGCGCAAAGTGAAAGTCCATCTGCTCGGGCAAGGCGGGAAGACGCGTGACAGCGTTAAGCGGTGGCGCTGGTGCGAAAGTTTGTCGTTCGACTGCACGCCGAAAACTAGAAAACACATCGGGCACCTCATGGGGTTCAAATGGCAGTTGCTCAGGGGCCATGAGGGTAGATTGCCATACGGTGTGCACCGTCACCCCGCTTGCTTGCAAGGCTTGAATGTGTGCCTGTTCATAAGGCGCTGCAACCTCTTCGCACACCAACAGGGTTGCTGCTGAGCGCTGCATCAGCTCTGTCAACACCTCGCTGGGGTCGCCCGTGATTTGCAACAGCTGGCTGCCGAGTGCCGAGATTTGTTCTGCCACATCTTGGACTGCCATTTGAGTCCAGGCCAAACGGTGCTCACTGGTGCGCACAAAGCCCCAAGGCGTGTCTAGACGCAGGGCCGTGTCGTGCACATACACAGGCAACAACCAGGTGTGGTGACGCTCTGCCCACAAGATCGCCTGCGTCAATGCAGGGTTGTCGTGAAGACGCAGGTCATGTCTGAACCAGTAAATAACACCGGATACGGCGGCGTGTTGTGTCATGGTGCGATTCTATGAACGCATGCCAACCTGAGGCTGGCCAAGGGCATCGCCCGCTGAACTGAGAGCGTCTTTAGCCACCCAGTAATTGGGCGAGGATGTCCTTCGCATGGGCGTCGTCGTGGCCGCGCCAAGCCACAATTTGATCGGGCCGAATCAAAGCCAATGGGGCCTCGTACAGCGCCAGGAGGTCGCTGCTGGCGTGTCGCACCACTTTCAGGTCGATGCCCCTGGCCTGCGCAGCCAACTCGAAGGCCTGGGTTGAAGGAGGCGCATCACCCAACACCAGCAAGGTCCATTCAAAGTTAAACGTGTCATACAGCGAGCGACCGTCTGGTAGCCAAACATGGGGTGGCCGCCCGCCTGGCGTCGCGCAGGGCGTGTAGGTGTTGGCGGCATCGGGTGGCGCCGCGGTGCCATCGCTGCAGATGACGGGGCTGTGGTCGTAACGCCCCCCAAACGTCACGCCCGGAATGTTGAACTCACGTCGCACATGACCGTTCAGATAGTCCGAAGCCAGCGCGCGTGCTTGCTCACCTTCAGGGCTGTCGTCTTCTAATTCCGCAACGGCTTCAAACAAGCCAATCGAGTCGGCAAACTGCCGCGCATAGCCTGTGTTGCGCACGGCCAAGGGATGACGTTCGCGCTCGTAGCTGTCCAGCAAGGACGGTGCAGCCTGCCCCTTGAGCACGCTGGCGAGTTTCCAGCTCAGGTTGACTGCATCCTCTACGGCAGTGTTGTAACCCAGGCCACCCGTGGGCGTGAACAGATGCGCGGCATCGCCGCCCAAAAAGACGCGGCCTCGCTGGAAAGACTCAGCCACCAGCGCATGACCGGCCAGCCAAGTTGCCATCGACAGAATTTCGATGTCGATCTCTTGCCCAAACGCCTGGGCGAACAAACGCCGCGCATCGGCTTCAGTCAGCGCGTCGGTGGCGGCGTCATCGGCCATCTGGATGTGAAAAGCGAATTCACTCACCCCATCGACAGACATGATGAAAGCCCGCAGCTGCGGATTGACCACAACATACATCCAGGCGCGATCGTTGGAGTTGCGGGCATAAAAGTCAGGTGCCTTGAGGTACACAGCCAGCATCTTGCCGCCCATGAATTTGCGCTTGAACCCCGTGGCGCCACCCCAGGCGATGCCCAACTGCCCGCGCACAAAGCTGCGCGCTCCGTCCGCACCGATCAGGTAGGCCGCATTCACATGAACCGGCTCACCACCATCCACCGCTTGCACCACCGCCTCCACGCCTGTGCCCAAGTCTTTGAATTCTTTGAGTTGCCAGCCGTAACGCATCTCGACACTGGGCTGTTGTTGTGCATGCCTATGCAGGCAGACTTCAACGTATTTTTGTGAAACCCGGTGTGGCAACTCTGCCGCACTCCAAGAGCCCGACATGTTTTTGATTGCTTGTGGTGCGGCCGCTGCGGTGGGCAGGCGCAAGCGTGCCAACTCAGTGCCCGCAAAGCGGGTGAGGTACGCAATGTCGGTCGGATGATCGGGCGGCAATCCCATGCTGCGAATTTCTTGCGCAAAGCCCAGGCGCCGGAAATGCTCCATGGTCCGCGCTTGCGTCGCGTTGGCCTGCGGGTTGAAGGCGGTGCCTGATTTGGTGTCCACCAACAAGCAGCGGATGTTGCGCCGTCCCAGTTCGTTGGCCAGCATGAGGCCGCAAGGACCGCCGCCTGCAATGAGGACGTCGGTGGTGAGTGTTGAGGCCATGGGGAGGTTTTGCGGGTGAATGAAACGAGGCGCCGAGGTCAATCTTCGCGGGCCAGCCGAATCGGTAGGTCAATTGCGAAGTACTGCGGGGGCAGCCCTAAGCGCGCGGCGGTGTGCGGGTCGGACTCGTTGTTGAAGTCGCACACCAGTGAAGCGCGAACGCCAAAAACAGCATCTTTGTCGACCCACGGGTCCGAGCTGTCAAACACTTCAGTGATCAAGCTGCGGTAGCCAGGGGCTTCCACAATCACGTGGTAATGCGCAGGACGCCACGCATCGCGGTGAGACACGCGCAGCAGCTCGCCCACGGGCCCGTCGGTGGGCACCAGGTAGGGGCGCGGGCGAATGGTGACAAGCTCGAAGTGGCCATCAGGCAACACCTTGAGCTGGCAGCGCAGGTTGTCCTGTGGCTGCGTGTCGTCCATTTGCCAGTACATGCCGTTGTCGGCGTTTTGCCAGAAATCAATGGTCGCTTCTGGCAGCGGTTCACCGTGAATATCGGTCACACGGCCGCGAATCAACACGGGGTCACCAGGGTTGTTGCGAATCAGGTTGCTGCCGTTATCCATCCAGGGCGAGCCCCGGGTGTGAAAAGGGCCTAACACGCTGCCCTCGGTCGCGCCGGGTCGGGCCGCCATCAGATCAACCAGCGACGACAAACCCAACACATCGGACAGAAGAGTGAACTCGCTGCGAGAGGGGCTGCTGATGTCGGCAGCGCGGTGCAAAAAGGCAATCCCTTCGCGCCACTCTTCATGGGTCAGCTGTGTGTCGGTGGCAAATGCGTGCAGGTGGTGCGCCAGGCGATCGACCAAGTACCTGAGACGTTCATTTTCAATTTGCGCAAAGCTGTGTTTGACGGTATCCGTCAGGTTATCTCGGGTGATGTTTTTCATGGCGAATTGAAGCGAATAAGAAGACGCGCCTCACTGAGGCTGAATGCCGAGGTCAGAGACCAGTTTCTTCATGGCCCGTTGCTGCGAAGCAAAGAAGTCACGCGCGCCCGCTGGGGAGTCGATGCGAGGATAGACGCCCATGTCATTCAAACGAGCCACCATGTCCGGCATATTGATGATGCGGTTGACGTCGGCATTGATCTTGTCGATCACTGCAGTTGGGGTCCCTGCAGGCACAATGATTTGGAACCAGCCAATGGCTTCGTAGCCGGGATAGGTCTCTGCCACGGTGGGAATATCCAAGCCTGGCAAACGTTGCGCGGACGTGACAGCCAGGGCTTTGAGCCGACCCGTCTTGATTTGCCCGATCAGCCCGGGGATGCCATCGGTGGTCATCAACACGTCACCGCCCAACAGTCCGGCCAGCGCGGCGGGCGGTGTGGGGTAAGGCACAGTCGTCATTCCCATATTGCCGGCTTTGTTCACCATTTCACCTGCCAGATGGGGCAGTGAATTGGGCTGTGGTGCGGCAAAGTTGGCTTTGCCAGCGTTTGCACGCGCGTAGCGTGCCAAATCTTGCAGGGTGTTGATGCCCGATGTGGCATTCGCCACCATCACCAGCGGGCTGGTGCCGATGGTCGCGACCGAAGTGAGGTCCGTCTCAGGGTTGAACTGAGGATTTTTATAGACCAGCGGTGTGATGGTGCCCATCGCTGCAGGCACAAAGCCAATGGTGTAGCCATCGTTCGCAGCGCGCGCCAAAGCCGACATGCCCGGAATGCCGCCCGCACCAGGTCGGTTGTCCACCACTACGCCTTGGCCCCAGGCTTGACTCAGGCGCTCACCCAAGAGACGGGCGATCACATCAGGCGCAGAACCAGCGCCCACCGGAACCACCATCTTGACTGTCTTGCTGGGCCAACTTTGGGCCAAGGCTCCCGTGCTGAGCATGGTCAAAACCGCAAAGGTAGCAATTCCTAGGCAGCGACGGCTCAAGCCGTGGCGAGGGCGAAATGTCATGTGTGTCTCCATGGGGTGGGCGCCGCTTGACGATAAGCGATCTTGCGCAGAGTCTAGAACGACTTAGAGTTCTCAAAGAGAGGGCAAAATATGCCCTCTGTTCACAAAAATAGAACACCCTTATGAAACTCAACCAACTGCGCGATCTGGTTGCCATTGTGGAACGTGGCAGCTTGCGGGGTGCGGCACGGCACTTGGATGTCGCACAGTCAGGCCTGACGCGCAGTATTCGAAATTTGGAGCGAGAGCTAGGTCATCCCATGTTTGAGCGCGAGGCCCGTGGCATGGTGTTGACGCCCATGGGCCGGCTTTTTTACCAACGCGCCAGCTCGGCCATCAACGAGTTAAGACGGGCCGACGAAGAAATGGCACAGGCTCAAGGTGGGGTTCAGGGCACGGTGGTGGCGGGCCTGTCCATCATGCCTCACTTGGGCATGCTGCCCGGCGCATTGGGCCCGTTTCGTCAGCGCTATCCTGGCGTGACGCTCAAGATCATCGAAGGCCTCTACCCCGCCATTGAGCCTGGATTGCGTAATGGCACCATCGATTTTTATATGGGCGCGGCATCGCAAGCTGCCCCTGCTGCGGGCTTGATCGCAGAGACTCTTTTTGAAAATACGCGCATTGTGGTTGGCCGCAAAGGCCACCCGTTGGCAGCCGCCCGATCCTTGAAGGAGCTCAGCATGGCCGATTGGGCTACGCCGTCGTTGGATGTGATTGCGGCTGAAGATCTGAACGAAGTTTTTTCACGCTTCAAACTGGGGGTACCTCAGATTCGGCTTCAAGCGAATTCGGCCATGTCGTTGCTGGTGGCGTTGGCCCACTCGGACTTATTAACCATGCTACCGCGCCAGTGGGCCGAATTTGCATTGACGCAGCATGCGCTGCAGGTAATTCCCGTGCGTGAACGTCTGACTGCGCCGCCTATTGTTTTTTTACGAAGAGCCGATCTCCCGCTGACACCGGCCGCTGAACACCTGAGCGACTTGCTCAAGCGCTACGCATGACACCGGCAAAGAAAAAGCCCCGATACACAAGTGCATCAGGGCTTATCTTTAGCTTGGCGGAACGGAGGGATTCACATCAAGCCTGCAAGACCTTGATTTACAAAGGTTTTCGAGTTTGGCGATTTTGAAGTACCAACAAAAATACCAACAACTAAGCGAGGCTGGCGTTTATTGAGTAACTTTCGGCATTCAGTGTATGAAAGAAAAATAAGCTTGGCAACTTTCTTTTTTCCACGCTTGACCCTAAACTTCCACCAAGGTTACAGAAATGGTTGACCACCTGCCGTGATTGAGATGAGAGCCATCGAACACGGTACATCCTGAATTGGTCACGGGAAATACTTAGGGTCGCCACTGGCGATAGACGTAAGGCAGACAAATCCCATCTGCTAAAGATACCTAGGCTTGCGCAACTTTGCTGCGCGGGCTTTTTTTTTGCCGCGCAGCATTCATGACAAAGGTACATCATGTCTGCAAATACAAACCACATCACTCTTCTGAGGCGCAATCAAGTCGAGGCAATGACTGGATTAGCTCGTTCGACCATCTATAAGCTGATTAAGGCCGGTTCATTTCCCAAACCAATACAGCTAACAGACAGAGCTGTTGCGTGGCCAAGTAATTTAATCGAGTCATGGATTAGCGAAAAACTAGCCAAATGCGATGCACAGGCACATGCCATGGAGGACTGAGCAATGGTTAACAGACGAAATCAAAGTGGAAGATACGACGAGCCTTTTGTTGGTTTTCCCAAAAGTGTCTTGGAGTCAAACTCACTCCGAGACCTCAGCCCGCACGCATGCAAATTGCTTTTTGAAATCGCACGGCAATACAAGGGCAACAACAATGGCAACCTTACTGCTGCGTGGACAATTTTGAAAAGTCGAGGATGGCGCTCAAAAACAACTTTGTACCGCTGCAAAAAGGAGCTTCTTGAGCGCGGATTGATTTACATGACTCGCAAGGGCCACTACCCATCAACCACAGAGTTACTAGCCGTAACTTGGTTTTCCTTAGACCCAACACCAAAATTTGACCCAGAGGCCGTTCATTGTTTTAGCGCGAAGGCATATAGAAAATTTGATTCGCCACCGACCTTGTTACAAAAATTTAACCAACAGAGTAGGAGCGTAAATCAATAAAAAATTTCTTTGTCCACGTCTGAAACTATTAAAGCGATACAAGTCCACAAGTGGAACAAGGCACAGCTAAAACTTCACTTTCTAGTTCACGTTGTGGACTTGTAGGCCGCAATTTGGTGGTTTCAGCGTTTCCTTACTGGACAACTATCTAGAGTAGCCATATAGGGTTGTATTTACATCTACGTTAGACCTTAGCCACAGGGTCGGGCAATGGGTCGCAATCAATCTGGAAAACAACTCTTGGCCCGTCATCCGTTTTGATTTCAGTGGCCCTTCGCTTGGGATACAGATACTGGGCAAGCTCTGCATACATGCGGCCCCTCAACTCTGGCGGGTTGGCCTCATCCATAGCAATGATTGCCATGCCCTCAACGGGGTCACAGCCAATGTCTGCCAGTCTGTGAGC
>JACCDG010472405.1_pt1 | contig 15530 bp, 14 predicted proteins | sample 7442471 | NCBI WGS metagenome assembly JACCDG01 (sample SAMN15323444, study PRJNA562643) | freshwater metagenome | isolation source: river surface water | place: USA:Blue River Watershed | collected 2017-08-17
AGCCGGTGTTGCCGCGATTATTTCGACATTTCCTTCGCTAAGCCCATTCAAGATTCCTATGATCTTGGTAGTCATCTGCCTTCTGACATATGGAAACTTAAGAGGTGTTAAGGAAGCTGGTAGAGCATTTGCACTTCCAACGTACTTCTTCGTTGGCTGCATGTTCATTGTTTTCTCTGTCGGTTTGTACCGTCAATTCAATGGGACCTTGGTAAAGCTAAGTGTTGAACAACCAGGAGCAATCGAGATCGGGCAGGAGCAAGGACTTCTTACAGTTGCAGCGATCTTTATTCTGCTACGCGCCTTTGCAAATGGTGGCTCTTCCCTAACTGGTCTAGAGGCGATCTCAGATGGTGTTGCTCTCTTCAAGACTCCAGAGCATGTAAATGCACGCCGAACCCTTTACACAATGAGCGCATTGTTGGGAACCTTGGTTCTTGGAGTTTCATGGTTTGCCCACAAGATTCACGCTGTTCCTTACGAATCCGGCACTCCAACGGTTATCTCTCAAATCGCTAAAGCAATCATGGGTGATGGTGCCTTTGGTCAGTTCATGTTCGTCATGGTTCAGCTGGCAACGATGCTTATTCTCTTTGCTGGTGCAAATACCACCTACAGCGCCTTTCCGATTTTGGTTAACTTTGTGGCAGCTGATGGTTACCTTCCACGTCAGTTAACAAAGCGTGGCCACCGTCTAGCTTTCTCAAATGGAATCTTGCTATTAGCTGGTGGAGGAATTTTCCTAGTTCTGATCACCGGTGGATCTGTAGAGCACTTAGTTGCCTTTTACGCACTGGGTGTATTTACAGGCTTTATGTTGGCTGGTTTTGGAATGACCCGTCACGCACTACGAAATAAAACTGGGCACTGGAGAGCAAAGGTCTTTATTCATGCCCTTGCAGGATCAATCTCATTACTTGTTGTCATCATCTTTTCTGTCGTTAAGTTCACTCAGGGTGCATGGTTAGTTCTTATTACCGCACCTATCTTGGTTTTTTCCTTCTTGCGTTTGCGTCGCCAATACTCACGTGAACAAGATGCACTAACAGTTAAGCAGCACCAAGATCGAGCAACTTCAATTACTCGACATGATGTAACTGTTTTGGTTGATAACATTGATATCGCAACTGTTGGTGCGATTCGATATGCGCGAAGCTTGAAGCCACGTAATTTGTCTGCGGTCCACTTTGTCATTGATGATCGTCGCGCTGAAGAGATTCAAAAGGCTTGGGCAGCATCAGATGCGCTCGATGATGTAACCCTTGAGTTAATCGATTGTCCAGATCGCAGACTTGCTAAGGCTGCTTTGGATTACTCAATTCGTATGACTGAAAAGCCAGATGTTGAGTTAACACTGCTACTCCCACGTCGTGCGTACTCAGGATTCTTAGGACGTTTACTGCATGATCAGACAGCTGAAGAGATCGCTGCACCTATCTCGCAACTTCCACGTGTAGTTGCGACCATTATTCCTTTTGATGTTGATCGAATCGCATCTGGAAAGAGTGTCTTTACCGCTCCAGCACAACCTGCTCCAGTGGTTGCACCAAAGCCAGTACAGAAAGTTGTGCCTGTTGATGTGGAGCCAGTTAGCCACTACGCAGAAAACGTGACTCCGATTGGCAAGATTGAATGGCGTAAACGTGCCCAGGTGCAAGGTCGAGTTACCTCTATTAAGTCCGCTCCTCGTGGTGCAGCTCCAACTCTAGAAGTAGAGATTTGGGATGAAACAGGTGGCGTTTCCTTGCACTTCTTGGGTCGTCGAGAGATTGCTGGACTTGAAGTTGGCTCTCAATTGCGCGCAGAGGGCATGGTTGGTGAGGAAGAAGGATCTATGGTGATTCTTAATCCTTCTTACGAACTTCTCGTATAAAGCTCTGAATCAAATCAGCGCACTCATCGGCCAATACACCTGCCCGAACTTCAGTTCTAAAGGTGCTGCGTGGATCACGCAGTAAATCCCACATTGAACCAACAGCTCCTGCTTTTTCATCCCAAGCGCCAAATACAACTGTTTGCAAACGAGATTGCGCAATTGCACCTGCACACATCGCACATGGTTCTAGGGTTACTACCAAGGTGTGATCCGTTAAATGCCAATCCCCTAATCTTTCTGAAGCACGACGTATCGCAACAATTTCAGCGTGTGCAGTTGGATCATCATTGAGCTCTCGTTCATTATGTCCTGTTGCAATTAACTCTCCTGATGCATTAAATATTGCAGCACCGACTGGAATATCTCCGCTCGCAACAGCTTTACGTGCCGCATCTAGTGCAACACGCATCATTTCAATATCGTTCACAGATCCAAGAGCTCCGAAAACTCTTCGCCAAAACCAAGTCGTGCAGCGATCGCTTCTAATTGTTCATCTGGAAATAACTCTTCATCATCACACAATGCGGTTATTTCCATTTCATTTAAACCAAGATCGGCAAGAATTCCCAAATGGCCTACAGGGGTAGGTTCCTCATCCTCTTCTGGCATTGGAATATCTGCGATCTCTAACAACTCTTCTGCTACTGGATAATCTAATGCAGCAGTCACATCACTAATGAAAAGTGAAATATGTGAACCAAGTACACGGATTAAAATAAAGAACTCTTCATCAATTGCAATGAGTGCAATGGAGCCACCATTAGTTTGCTGTGATTTGAGTCGGGTAATTATTTGGGCAATGTCGTAAGGGTCTGGCAATGTGGCCAAGGTCCAACGGCCATCCTCGTGCCAGGCCGCAACTGCGAAATCCATTTCATTTGTGAGGTCGCGCACTTCATCGCGAATATCGTCGAAGGATTCAATCTCTTCAACGAGCTCTTCTTCGAAATCGGACATGGGCCCATACTTTCACTCATTGGAAAGGATTGAAACCCCTGTAAGGTAATGCCCATGAAAGTACATGTTGCCAACCACCCTCTTATCAATCACAAATTGACGGTTTTGCGCGACGAACGCACCGATTCACCGACCTTTCGCCGCCTGGTTGAAGAGCTGGTAACCCTGCTGGCGTATGAGGCAACCCGCGATGTGCGCACACATGAGGTTGAGATTAAGACCCCGGTTACAAAGACCGTTGGCGCCAAGATGGCTGAACCACGTCCGGTGGTTGTACCAATTCTGCGTGCAGGTTTAGGAATGCTCGAGGGAATGAGCAAGTTGATTCCAACCGCTGAAGTTGGATTCTTAGGAATGGTTCGCGACGAAAAAACTTTAGAGGCGAGCACATATGCAAACCGTCTCCCAGATGATCTTTCTGGTCGTCAGGTTTTTGTCTTAGACCCAATGCTTGCAACTGGTGGAACCTTGATCATGGCCTTTCATTACTTAATTGATCTTGGCGCAACCGACATCACCGCAATCTGCATCATTTCTGCACCTGAAGGAATTGCTGCTGTTGAAAAAGAGTTTGCAAATAGCAAGGTTCCCATCACAATCGTTACCGGTGCACTTGATGAAAAACTCAATGAGCATGGTTACATCGTTCCCGGGCTTGGTGACGCTGGCGATCGTCTATACGGAGTTGTGTAAATGGCATCAACATCACCCGGATACGGAATCACAATCCGTGTCGAAGGATCCCCGGATGTTCAACCTGTAGCACTTGCAACAACGGTAATCACCGGTGCAGGTGCAACCATTACCGCGCTCGATGTTGTTGAATCACTACTTGAAAAAGTCGTTATCGACATTACCTGCGACACCATCGACTCAGATCATGCCGATGAAATCACCGCTGCAATCTCTGCACACCCTGAACTAACAGTTCGCAAAGTTAGTGATCGAACATTCTTGCTCCACCTTGGTGGAAAGATTGAGATCTCTTCAAAGGTTCCGCTAAAGACTCGCGATGATCTATCTCGTGCCTACACACCAGGTGTTGCACGTATCTGTCAGGCAATTGCAGCAGACCCATCAGATGCTCGCCGCCTTACTATTAAGCGCAATACAGTGGCTGTAGTCACCGATGGATCAGCGGTTTTAGGCCTCGGAAACATCGGGCCAGCTGCGGCTCTGCCTGTTATGGAAGGAAAGGCCGCGCTCTTTAAGCGCTTTGCCGATGTTGATGCCTGGCCAGTCTGTCTAGACACTCAAGATGTTGATGAAATTGTTCGTACAGTTCAGTTGATCGCACCCGTTTATGGCGGAATCAATTTAGAGGATATTTCAGCACCTCGTTGCTTTGAAGTTGAACGACGTTTGCGTGAGCTTCTGGATATTCCTGTTTTCCATGATGATCAACACGGAACAGCGATTGTTGTTTTAGCCGCTCTTCGTAACGCTCTTCGTTTAGTTAAGAAGGATCTAAAAGATACAAAGATTGTTCTTAGTGGCGCCGGCGCAGCTGGTACCGCAATTGCACGTTTGTTAGTGCGAAGCGGTGCGGTAAACATTATTGGCTTTGATAAAGATGGAGTTATCTGCAAATCAACTCCAAATCTAAATGATGAGATGCGTACCTGGTTTATTAATAACTGTAATCCTCAAGATTTCCGTGGCAATATCTCTGAAGCGATGAAGGATGCAGACATCTTTATCGGAGTAAGTGCGCCAAATGTATTAACTGAAGCAGATGTTGCATCGATGGCTCCTAAGTCAATTATCTTTGCGCTGGCTAACCCAGATCCAGAGATCGATCCTGTGATTTCTCGTAAGTATGCAGCTGTTGTTGCAACTGGACGCAGCGATCAGCCAAATCAGATCAACAACGTCCTCGCATTTCCCGGAATCTTCCGTGGCTTGCTAGATGCAAACGCCCACAAGATTTCAGATGAGATGCTCGTTGCAGCCGCAGAAGCGATTGCAGATTGTGTTTCACCTGAACAACTCAACGCATCCTTCATTGTGCCCAGCGTTTTTGATGCAAATGTAGTAAAGGCAGTGGCCGCAGCGGTTAAGAAGTCAGTGTGATTGAGCTAGCGGCAACATTTGATCAACAGTTTGCCACCTTTGCGCCTATTTTTGTCTACCTTCTAGCTGGCGGAATTGTCTTTGCCCAAGCAGCCTTTTTACCTGCTTTTTTCCTACCCGGTAGCTCAGTTCTCTTTAGCGCAGGGCTAGTTGCTTCAACCGGTAAAGATGTAAGCATCTTCAATGTAACGCTAGTGATTTTCCTAGCTGCAGCCATTGGAAATCAGGTTGGCTATGCACTTGGTCGAAAGATTGGCAGACCCTTACTCGATAGACATAACGGCCCAAAGATTCAAAAGATTGTCACGCGATCTGAAACCTTTTATAAGAGAAATGGTTGGTGGTCAGTTTTTGCCGCACGATTTATTCCGTGGGTAAGAACATTTGTTCCCACAATCGCTGGTGCTTCAAAGATGAATTACTACAGCTTCTCTTCAGCAAATCTAGCTGGAGCATTAGTTTGGGGAGTTGGCATTACCTTGGCTGGTTATTACACAGCCACACTTCCTTGGGTTGAAACTTGGACCTACTCAATCGCAGCTTTCTTTATAGTCGCTTCAATTATTTCCGCACTCGTTGATTACCTACGCCACCGGCAACAACGCCCGCGTAGGTCATAACAATTCCAGTTACTAAGTAAGCACTTACGCTCACACCCTTTGTTGGTGAGACTAAATCAATAATCAAAGAACCGACTAGCTGTCCACCCACACTAAAGAGGGTAAAGGTCAATACGCCTAGGTGCTGCACGATCGTTGATGTAAAGGCGATGTAAATAACTCCAATGACTCCACCGGTATAGATCCACCATGGGCCACTCGGTAGTGGTGATAATTCACTTTTCCCAAGAAGTATGCCGGCGATGATTAAAATAACCAGAAATGAAGTACCGGTAATGAAGTTTAACAATGAGGTTGTGAAGCTTTGCTGCGAATACTCATTAATTTGGCCATTAAGGGCGCGTTGCACACCAACAATTGCACCTGCAACGCCACCTGCGGTTACTGCAAAGATTGAAAGATTGTTGGCATCAATACGATCCCAGACCGAAACTAAGACCGCCAAAACCGTTAAAAAGGCTGCTAATACACGCCTTGGTGAGATGAGCTTCTTTCCTCCACCAGTTAAGCCAATTCGATCGACGATCAATGACATGGCGGTTTGGCCCGCAATTGAAGCAACTGAATAAATCGCCACACCAATCAAAGGAACGATCTGCGTCTGAATCGCAACAAAGCTTCCACCTAGTGCGCCTGCAAACAACTTCCAGCGGGCGATCTCTTTATTAGCCACTGAGCTGCGTAGGTTCTTGATTCCCTCCTTTATCTTTGAGTTAAAGAGAGTGATAACAAAAATAATCAAAAGACCTGAGCCAAAGGAGACAAGCGCTGCTTGCAAACCATTGTTAAGTCGATGCGATAGCTCGCCGTTGGCGCGGGCCTGCAATGCAATCATCGCTCCCGAAAGGGCTGCCAGTAGATCTAAACGCATTAAAAGATCCTAACTCAGCCTTCAAGAGAAAGAGTGAGTTGTAGCCACTCCTCCTCTAACTTTGCTTTCTCTGCCTGTAACTCCAGCAGCTCAGTTGAAATAGCAATCAGCCGTTCTGCATCAAAGGCAGCGGTTTCCTGCTCTGCAATCAGTGCAACAACCCGTGAATCACACTTTTCCATCTGTCGCTCAAGTCGAGTTATATCCTTCTTGGCTTGACGTTCCTCTGCAGCGTTTGATGATTTCTTCTCTTTAACAGGACCAGCTTGTGCTGCAATTGATTCTGCTCGAAGCTCTAGGTACTCATCAACCGCTCTTGGTAGATCACGAACCTTTTTATCGCCCAATAAACCAACAAAGCGATCGCAAACTCGCTCTAAAAAGTACCTATCGTGTGAAATAACAATCAAGGTTCCACCGTAGCTATCTAACAAATCCTCTAGCTCGGTCAGGGTTTCAATATCAAAATCATTTGTTGGCTCATCAAGCAGTAAAACATTTGGGCTATCCATCAACAAACGTGTTAGCTGTAATCGGCGACGCTCTCCGCCTGATAAATCTCCAACTGGGGTCCATTGCGATTCACGGTCAAAACCTAAACGCTCGCATAATTGAGAGGCCGATAGTTCACGCCCGCCGCCGATTTCTACCCGGTTGGCTACCTTTTCGACCGCCTCTAGAACGCGCCAGGTTGGATCTAGCTCATCCAGATGCTGAGTTAAGAACGCCGCCTTTACAGTCACTCCGGTTACAAGCTTTCCTGCAGTAGGTGCAATCTCTCCAGTAAGGGTTTTCATCAAGGTTGTTTTGCCAGCACCATTAACGCCAACGATTCCGATGCGATCACCTGGGCCAACATTCCAATAGAGATCATCAATTAACTCTTTATCGCCCAGCTTTACCTGCACATGGTGTGCTTCATACACCGTTTTTCCAAGCCGATTAAGGGCAAACTTTAGAAGTTCGCCTTGATCGCGTGGTGCTGGCTCATCTGCAATCAAGACATTAGCTGCATCGATTCGAAACTTTGGTTTAGATGTTCGTGCAGGTGCACCGCGACGAAGCCAGGCAAGCTCTTTTTTAATCAACATGTTTCGACGTTGATCCATTACAGCCGCTTGACGTGATCTTTCGGCTTTGGAAAGAACAAATGCGCTGTAGCCACCGTCGTACTCTTCGACCTTGCCTTCAACTACTTCCCAAGTTCGATCTGTCACCGCATCTAAGAACCATCTATCGTGAGTTACAACAACTACCGCAAGTCCGCGGCGCTTGTTGATGTATGAAGCAAGCCAAGCCACACCTTCAACATCTAAATGGTTGGTTGGCTCATCTAGCAAAATTAAATCAAGTTCATTAATCAAAAGCTTTGCTAAACCAACTCGGCGACGTTCTCCACCAGATAACTGACCGAATTTGCGATCGAAAATGTGATCATCAAAGCTTCCAAACAAACCGGTAAAGACTTCGCGAATATTTGGATCACTCGCCCATTCATGCTTTTGTGCATCACCCAATACAACTTCGCCCACTGTGCTTTCAGGGTTTGCAAGATCTACTTGAGATAACAGGCCAATCTTTGCTGAATTAGATTTTGTTACTCGCCTTGAATCTGGTGGCTCAATACCGGCCATAACCTTCATCAAGGTGCTTTTTCCCGAACCATTTCGGCCGACAATTCCGATTCGATCACCTTCGGAGACGCCAAGTGAGACACCTACTAAAAGCTCTTCGATATCAAAGGCTTTAGAGACATCTTCGATGTTTACAACATTGCGCGCCACGGTAGGAGAGCGTACCTTTCCCTCATGAAGGTAACTGACCGCGAATACGCGCTAGAGCTTGATAGAAAAGATCCGCTGGCTCATTTCAAATCCCAATTTGTGGTTGGTGACCCCGACATGTGTTACCTCGACGGAAACTCCCTTGGCCGGTTGCCTAAGGCAACAATTACCGCCATCAATGACTTTATGACTAAGGAATGGGGTCCTGAGGTCGTTACTGGGTGGAGCCATTGGGTCGATGAGGCGCAGCCAACCGGTGATCTTTTGGGTGAGGCCGCACTTGGTGCAGCTGCTGGCCAAGTACTTGTGTGTGACACAACTTCAGTTAACTTTTATCAACTATGTCTTGCTGCAATTCATGCGCGTCCGGGACGCAAAACAATTATTACCGATGCAGCTAACTTTCCAACTGATCGTTACATTCTGGATGGAATTGCAAAGCAGTTTGGTTTAAACCTTGTCATTATTGATAATGAAGATCCAGCGATTGCGACACATGAGCGCATCACTACCGATGTTTTGGCTCCGTACCTCAATGATGATGTTGCTTTAGTAACTCTTGAGGTTATTCAGTATCGATCTGGTGCACGTACAGACCTGAAATCAATCACAGATCAGGTGCGCGCTATCGGCGGGCTAGTTGTCTGGGATGCAAGTCATGCAGTGGGTGCGATTGAGTTAAACCTTGATGCAAATGGTGTGGACTTATGTGTTGGTTGCACCTACAAGTATGGAAACTCGGGTCCAGGATCACCGGCATGGCTTTATGTTTCAAAGCGGGTACAAAAGGAGCTGCAGGTTCCAATTCAAGGTTGGTTTGCTCAGGATGCACAGTTTGAAATGGGTCCGGTCTTTGAGCGCTCTCAAACAATCAGAGGTTTCCAGATCGCAAGCCCTTCCTTGATGGGAATCCGTTGTGTGCAGACAGCATTTGCCATGATTAAAGAGGCTGGCATTGATGCGATCGCACACAAGGCTGCAGTTGGTACGCAGATGATGATCGAACTTTATGATGCATGGTTAGCTCCACTTGGAATTGAACTCAATACATCCCGTGATCCCAAGGAGCGAGGCGGACACATTTCACTTGTGCACCCAGATGCTGCGCAGATTTGTGTAGCGATGCGCACGATGACAAATGTAATTCCTGATTACCGCACGCCAAACTCAATCAGATTAGCTATCTCTCCCCTACCTACCTCTTACGTTGAGATTTGGGATGGCTTTGAACGTATGCGTGATTTAGTAGCATCTGGCCGCTATAAAGAGGTTAAAGAAGGGGGTTCAAGAGTCACATGAGCGAAAACTTTGATTCAGCACTTACCTACACCTCATACCTGGCTGTCGATGAACTACTTAAACTGCAACGACCACTTTCGACAGGACCTGAGCATGATGAGATGTTGTTCATCATCATTCACCAAACATATGAACTTTGGTTCAAGCAGTTAATTCATGAGTTTCAAGAGGCACAACGTGCGATGGAGTCTGGAGATTCACACTACTCGCTAGCTATCTTGGGTCGAATCCGCACGATTCTCAAGGTATGCGTAACTCAAATTGATATCTTAGAAACAATGACCCCGCTTCAATTCAACGCATTCCGTTCTTATCTTTCATCATCAAGCGGCTTTCAATCTGCACAATTTAGAATGGTTGAAGCACTACTAGGGCGCCGTGATGAAAAGATGGCAGGTCACCTGCCGCCAGATATTCAAGCAGAAATTAAGAAGATCACAGTTAAAAACTCTGTCTGGGATTCAACCCTTGTTTATCTCTCTAAGCGTGGTCATGTGATTCCACAAGAGGTTTTGAATCGCAACAAATCTGAAAGCTACGTAGCTAATTCGGCGGTACAGACAGTACTTCTTGATGTACATCGCAACGATCCTGAATCTGCAATGGTGTGTGAGCGCCTGGTAGATATCGATGAAGGATTACAAGAGTGGCGCTACCGTCATGTGAAGATGGTTGAAAGAACTATCGGACACAAAATTGGAACTGGTGGATCAAGCGGAGTGGGTTACCTTTCATCCACTCTTTTCAACCCAAACTTTCCAGATTTGTGGGAGATCCGTTCTAGTTTTTAATCAGGCAATCCTGCAATAACAATCTCAGATAGCGCCTTGCGTGTGCGAGGTGCAACCTCACGATCATATGCAGGGCCTTCAAGTTGTTCTGCAGGGGCTTGCTTTCCAATCGCCATAATGACAATTGGAGCTGCTCCATCAAACAATGGCGCTGCTTTTTCATGATCAAATCCCGCCATTTGATGCACAACATAGCCACGGTGATGAGCCTCGATAGTCAACTGTGCTGCTGCTAGACCGCAGTCATACATAAATGTTGGAATCGCGGTGCCATCGGCTTGAGTTGGTGTTCCGGCGATTGCAACAAAAGCCGCTGCTCGCTTTGACCAGCTTTGATTAAAGGGCACTAAACAATCAAAGAGCGAGGTGAAGTTTGCATCACCACGCTTACCTGCAATTAATCGCCATGGTTGAAAATTGTTAGCAGATGGTGCCCAACGCGCAGCTTCAAGAATTCCAAGTAAATCCTCTTTGGAGATCTCTGCGGTTTCATCAAGTGAACGAGGACTACGACGCTCGGCAATGAGGTCGTGAATATCTACTGCTGTTTCGGCTCTACTCATACTTATGAGCCTATCTTGAAATTAGCGATAGTGATAAATGAGAATTGCAACGATCGAAAACACAGCACCGCCTGCAACTAAAAAGTACTTAACCCAAGGTTTCATACCTGTTCGCTCTGCAGCTTTATTTGCCATCTCCTTGGTGCGCATCATGATTCGACCAGCCCAAGCAAACTCAGTTGCAAGAATTCCAAGACCTGCAAGTAAGACCAAAATTCCAGGGCCTGGAGCTACCAGCAAGATTGCACCGAAGACTGTGATTCCGCCACCTGTTAAACCGATAACTAATCGCCACGCTAGACGACCTCCAGGGGTCTTTCTAATCCAATCAAGCAGTTTCACTTTGTTTTACTCACAAGCAATTGTTTTCCGTATGCAGCATCAGCGATCTCTTCGCGTCGCTTGCGATAGGAATCTGATGCACCCTCGATCATATGTTCAAATCTTATCTCACCCTTAATCAATGGGTGAAGCTCAGCGGCTTTGGTCTGTGAACCAAACACCGGAGTTTCAACTCGAACAATTTGAGTAACGATGTGTGGGTGCAGGAATCGATACACAAGTGCAAGCCGGCGCAGCCCTAAATTGATTACATGGCGCATCCCGCGGTTGATTCGCTCCTGGACCATGAGACGCTTAAAGGTAATGCCAGAGGCCTTCTTTGAAGGTGCTTGCGTAGCTAACTCATAGAGCATGGTGGCAATCTCTTGGCCTCCAGTTGTCTCTGGCAGCTCAGCGCACTTTGCCGACAATCTTTCGCGAACCGCAGGATCCTGCAACATCTTTACCTTTGCAGTGATATCTGCAAGGTCGGCCTGATCTGCGCGCAATGCATAACCAAAATCATTACACCAACGTGCACGCGCCTCTTGATCATCGGTGCCACGAATATTTGAGACAAACACTGTAGGAACCTGCGCTGGCAGAAGTTCATGAACTCCGTTGTACCCCGTTGCACAAATACCTGCATCAAAGGCATGTAAAACCTTTGCAAGCGGAAAATATCTAGCAACCTTGAGATCTAATCCTTCGGGTGCAAGAGATTTTCCATCCTTATCAACCGGTGCCTTAGTCAGAATGACCTGTAAATCTTTCCAGCCGAGCAGACCGGAAAGAGCTGCGGTCATTTTTTCATTGACATCGCTATCGCCGGTCCCTAATTGAACAAGTGCGGTTGGTCTATTTAAATCGAGGCCAAGTGCTGTGCGCGCCTCTTCCCGTGTCATCGCATCCTCTTTGCGGAAGAGCGAGACCGGTGAGGTTAAAACAGAATCTTTACGGGTTGCGGTTGGACCAAAATCATATGAACGTGCAATGTCGCCAGGTTCAATTACCTTATCCATCATCGCCGATTGCAGACCCAAAACAAATCGTTGTGGCTTCTTCTGCCACAGACCGCGACGCACCCACACCAGCTTTAGATCAGGGTTTGCATTCTTTGCAGCCATGACGCCTGGATAAGGAACAACTCCATCAAATGACAAAACCTTTGCACCTGTTTCTTCAACAAGTGCAAGTAAACGATCTCGCAAATAGATATCCCACTTTTCGCGGGTCATCCACATTCGATCTTTTCCAGGAATGTACTCGCAGCGAATGCCCATAAATGATGGAATCTCGGCGATACCGCCAGCCATTGAAACAATAATTGGGTTTGCAACCTCTTTAAGTGCAAGGGCTACAGCACTTGCGCGGGCTAGGTGGCCCATTCCAACTCCATTGCTTGTTGCAAGGATGATCGTTGGTTTGGTCATGTGCCTAGCCTACCTGAATCTCTTTTTAACAATGAGGCCAACAATAAGTACCGCTAGCGCGATACCAACCCACTGCCAAAAGGAGATTGGAAATGGTGCATGCTCCGGTAAATCCGCAGCTCTTTCAGTAATTTGTGAGTCAATTCTTATGAGAGATACAACTCCGGCATGATCTGAGTTGAGATTATCTGGAGGCAAGGCACCAATTAATTGTGATGCGATAGGAAAGGCACCGTTGCGGACAAAGATGTAATCCAAGCGATCGCTGTAGCCAGCAAAGTTGCCCATCTGTTGCGAGTACTTGAGGCGATCTGGATCCGGGCCGGTGAGTAATGCATTCATTCCCCAGGTATTGTTAATTGGATCTAAAGCATTTGGCCCTACATCATTAAATCCAGCTTCACGCATTAGCAAGTAAGCGTTGCAGAGACTTGTTCCACCCGGACAAGTTTCACTTGCCGTTGGTTGGCCACCTGCATTTGGATCATCTTTAATCCGTGGATCTCGGGGATCGCTATTGAAATCACCCATGATGATTATTGGATTCTTTGTCGCCTTTAAATCCGCAATCAACTGGCGTGCTTGCTTGGCAGCGTTTGGAACCTCGTTCTCATCCCACAAAGATTCAAGGTGTGTTGTCACAAAGCGAACAGGGGTCTTTCCAATTTGAATATCGGCCCAGGTATATCCACGATAGATAGTCATGATTGTTGGAACAATTGTGTAAGTTGCTTCAAACTCAGAGTTTCCAACAGCTAATACCTTGTCAGAAAGATCTGCACGAATAGCCAAGGCATCTGCGATCTCAAAGCCACACGCTGCTTTATTTTGACCAAATAGCGGTTGAAATGTCTCTGGATCATTGACCATAGTTAAGAAAGGCATCGCACCGATTGAATAACCAGTGTTAAGCGCTGTTTTTCCATTCTTTGTGGCCAGTACATACTCTTGTCCTTGAGCCTTAGTGGCCTTCAAGAACTGCTCTGTGAAGTTAAAAACCTCAGTTCTTTTGCTCCAAAGATTCTTCTTGCAAAACCAGATGGTTGCTTCTTGTAGACCGATGACATCAGGGCGTGCAGCAATAACCTCTGCTGCCAACTTTGGTGCCCGCTTACTAAAATCCGTTGCTTTTACCTGGTCCAACATAAATTGTGCTGCCGCTGGCAAGTTAGGAATTAAATCCATCGCTACACCAACATCGGCACCTAAGTACAGATTTCGGGTCATGACGGTGACTTGCGGAATATCTGCATAAGCTGCAGGTACAGGTGCAAGCAGTAGCGCTACAAGAATTGATGCAAGTATGCGCTTCACTTTATTAATTACTCCAAGAGGAATGAAGTGGACGTCCTTCTGCGTAACCTGCCGAAGATTGAACGCCAACGGTTGCACGCTCTGCAAACTCATTGATGTTTCTTGCACCTGCATAAGTAAATGAGGAGCGAACTCCTGCGATGATTTCATCGAGGAGATCCTCTACACCTGGACGTGCAGGATTAAGGAACATGCGTGAGGTAGAAATTCCTTCTTCAAACAAAGCCTTGCGAGCGCGATCAAAGGCATCCTCTGCAGATGTTCGTGCAGCTACCGCACGCGCTGATGCCATTCCAAATGACTCCTTGTATAAACGGCCATTTGCATCGGTTTGTAGATCTCCCGGTGACTCGTACGTTCCGGCAAACCAAGAACCGATCATTACTTGTGAGGCACCAGCTGCTAATGCGAGTGCAACATCGCGTGGATGGCGAACTCCACCATCGGCCCACACATGTGCACCAAGCTTCTTAGCTTCAGCCGCACACTCTAGAACCGCTGAAAATTGTGGGCGTCCTACACCTGTTTGCATGCGAGTTGTGCACATCGCACCTGGTCCGACGCCAACCTTAATAATGTTTGCGCCAGCTTCAACTAAATCATGTGCACCTTGTGCCGTAACAACATTTCCGGCAACGATTGGAACCTTTGGATTAATTGCACGAATTGCCGCCAACGCTTCTAGCATCTTCTTTTGGTGGCCATGGGCTGTATCTACAACCAAAACATCTGCACCAGATTCAATTAAAGCTGCTGCCTTTGCAGCCACATCGCCATTGATTCCGACCGCAGCTGCAATACGCAGACGACCCTGTGCATCAACCGCTGGTGAGTACAAAGTTCCACGAAGTGCACCAAGTCGGGTCATGATTCCAACCAAATCACCATTGCTAGATACAACTGGTGCCAACTTGTGACGATGCTGATTCAAGAAATCAAAGGCCTCACGTGCACCTAATGTGTCTGGCATCGTTATCAAGTTCTTGCTCATTACCTGACCAAGTTGTGTAAAGCGATCAACACTCTTGCAATCCTCTTCGGTAATGATTCCAACTGGCTTTCCATTTTCAACAACTACAACAGCGCCATGTGCGCGCTTATGTAACAAGCTAATTGCATCTGCAACTGTTGATTGTGGAGTCAGGGTGATAGGAGTATCAAAGAAAGGGTGACGCTGCTTTACCCACTTGATGACATCATCAACAACACCATGCGGAATATCCTGTGGGATAACAGTTAATCCACCACGGCGAGCAATAGTTTCGGCCATACGTCGGCCTGCAATAGCTGTCATGTTTGCGACAACTAGCGGAATCGTTGTTCCTGTTCCATCTATGGATGAAAGATCAACATCCATTCGAGATGAAAGTTCAGAACGGCTTGGCACCATGAAAACATCGTCATAGGTGAGGTCGTGGGTAGGTTCATTTATGAATCGCACGTAGGTAAACAATACTCAGGTAGACTGGAGAGATGTCTAATCCACTCATTTCTGTACGTGGTTTAACCAAGGTTTTCGGGGATTTCACCGCTGTAAACGGCATCGACTTCGATGTGGCTAAGGGTGAGTCCTTCGGTCTACTTGGCCCCAACGGTGCCGGTAAATCAACCACCATGCGGATCTTGGC
>JACCDG011703611.1_pt1 | contig 15528 bp, 29 predicted proteins | sample 7442471 | NCBI WGS metagenome assembly JACCDG01 (sample SAMN15323444, study PRJNA562643) | freshwater metagenome | isolation source: river surface water | place: USA:Blue River Watershed | collected 2017-08-17
CTGTTTGACCGTGGAAGTCACTACCGAGGTCGACGCTGAGACCTGGGAGCGCCTCCTGGGCCCCGACAACACCGAACAAACCTTGGCCCAAGTTGAGAAAGGACCCCAATGAGCACACGTTCCCGCATCGGCATGACGATGCCAGACGGCACCGTCCAGTCCATCTACTGCCATCACGATGGCTACCTCAAGCACAACGGCCTGATCCTGCTCGAGTGCTACTCCGACCGGAGGAAGCTGCAGGAACTGCTCAATCTGGGCGCCCTGTCCAGCCTCGGCCGGCTCACTCGTTCGTGGAAGCCTTCGGACGGCGACACGGAGCCGGTGGGCACGGCCAAGGGCACCGTGGCGTTTCTGCGCGACAAGAAGCGCAAGGACACGCCCATGGTCCAGATGTTCGTTAACGAAGCGGACTACTGGCGCCAGTTCAAGGGTAGCTGGGAGGAGTTCGGCTACCTCCTCCAACCCACCGGCTGGGTGTACCGCAAGGGCGGCACCCGCAACCTTCCTCTGACCCATGCGGCGATCAGCCGCGAATCCTGAAAGGAACCACACCATGACCAACCACCTCACCACCAAGTTCTCCCGCAAGGCCTCCATCCTCCGCAGCGGGCAGGCGCTCAGCGACGACCAGATGCGCGCCGTCGCCCCTTCCGTCTTCGCCGAGAGCAAGCACGCCAGCCGCTCCGACAAGTACGAGTTCATCCCCACCAGCCAGGTGCTGGCCGGCCTGCGCCGTGAGGGCTTCCAGCCCTTCATGGTCGCCCAGGGCGCCACCCGCATCGAGGGCAAGGCCGAGTTCACCAAGCACATGATCCGGCTGCGCCACGATGGCCAGGGCAAGGTGCAGGGGCAGGCCAACGAGATCATCCTGATCAACAGCCACGACGGCGTGTCGAGCTACCAGCTGCTGGCCGGCGTCTTCCGCTTCGTCTGCTGCAACGGCATGGTCTGCGGTGACGTCTCCCACGACATCCGCATCCCGCACAAGGGCCAGATCCAGGACGACGTCATCAACGGCGCCTGCCGCATCATCCAGGACTTCGAGCGGGTCGACGGCGTGATCGACGCCATGCGCCACACGGTGCTCGATGCGCACGAGCAGTACGAGCTGTCCCGCAGCATGCTGGCCTTGCGCTACGGCACGAACGAGCAGGGCGGGCTGAAGGCGCCGGTGGCCGCCGACGCGCCCCTGACCCGCCAGCGGCTCGAGGACCTGGGCTCGGACCTGTGGACGACCTTCAACGTGCTGCAGGAAAACCTGGTGCGCGGCGGCTTGCCGGGCCGTTCGAGCAACAACCGGCGCGTCACGACGCGGCCCATCGTGGGCATCGACAGCAACCTGGCGCTGAACCGCGGCCTGTGGGAGCTGGCCGAGGCGATGCTGCGCCAGAAGCGGGGGCTGTGATGCAAGACGACACCAACCCCATCGACCCCGCCGTGAAGGCGTCCATCGAGCAGCAGTGGCGCGACCGGGCGAAGACCCAGCACTGGAAGCCGGGCACGAAGACCTACGCCGTCGAGGAGGTCAAGTTTTTCGCCGGCGCCATGGCCACGCTGCAGGCTTGCTTCCCCGGGCCGGACCCGACCCGGCTGTCGCCCAAGGTGCCGCCTGGCTGGGTCATCTGTGGCCTGTCGGGCCGGCCGATCGTGGAGCCGTCGTGAACACCACCCTCGTCGTCATGCTGCTCGTCGGCCGCATGTGGGAGCCGACCTTCGTCGTGGTCTACCCCACTGAGGCCGCTTGTCAGGCGGCCGCCAAGGCCCGAACCGAGTTCACCAACTTCGGCACGCGAAAGGCCGTCTGTGTGCCTTCGCTGCCGCCCACAAAGGAACCCCAACCATGAGCATCCAACTGAAACTCGACGCCCCAGCGCTCGCTACCCTCTTCCCCGAGGGCAGCGAGGTCCGTCTGGAACTTCAGCGATCCGTCATCAGCGAGATGGCTCGCAAGATCGTCGACCGTGACCTGGCGGCGACTCGCAATCTCATCGAGCAGCAGTGCAGGGCCATCGTTGAGAAGGCGCTGGCCGATGAGGGCCTGACCTCGAAGGTTTGGCAAGGCGTGAAGCTATCCGACGAGATCGAGAAGCGTCTGAAAGCGCAGGCGACCGAGGCGGCCACCAACGCGGTGTCGAAGGCCCTGTACGACGCCATGGCGCCGCTTGTCGCTGACCTGGACGCCCGCATCCAGCGGTACGCCGACAGCGAGCTGCAGGTTCGCATGAACGTGATGGCGAAGAAGGCCCTGCAGGATGCGCTGAAGTGACCACCCCACCCACCTACGACGAGGTGTGGACCACCCGTGACGGCGAGCGTCTGAAGGTCAGCGAGATGAGCGAGCAGCATGTGCGAGCAGCGCTGAACATGGTCATCCGCAGGGCGCGTTATCGGCGACGAGTCGCCGCGCTAAGGGCGAAGCTCATGGAGCAGATCCGCGCCGGCATCGACGCGGACGAAGGCCACTGGGGAGACGTCTGATCATGACCACCTACAGCAACCCTTCCGAGCTCACCACCATCGCCATGGTGAACGGCAACGAGAAGAAGTACAGCAAGGTCGTGATCGACGGCGTGCTCAAGGAGTGGGTCGGCATCGGTTGGGTGGTCGCGCAAGCGCCCCTGTCCGAGGTCGAGAAGCTCCCGCGGTGCACGACGATCATGTCGAACCTGAAGGCGCTGCAGGCCTTCGCCTTGCGCAACGGCCGTAACCGGTGGCGGGAACGCCTCTGGTGCGCCTGGTCGGACGGCAACTACCGGAAGTGGGGTAGCTCGTCCGAGGAGGCCTCGCTGCTCCAGGCGCTGCGCAACCACAGCGCTTACGGCCCTGGCACCAACTTCATCAAGAAGTTCAACCCGAAAGGAGGCCTGGAGTGAAGCCCTCCAATGAAACCCTCGAGCGAATCCGTCTTCGCCACCCGACCCTGGTCCGTGAAGCAGCAGAAGCGGCCGCAGCGCGGGTCAAGACGGAGCGCAAGCTGGAGGAGGCCTTGGCTGCCTGCCGGCGGGCCTCGGTCGACTACGCGGCGGCCAGTCGTCGCGTCATGACGGCGCAGGGCCTGCTCAACCGGGAAGATCACCGGCTGGCATCGGCTACGGCCTGCCGCAACTTGGCCAGGACGGCCTTCTACGCCGACTCCAACTGGCGGGGCGGGCAGTACGACGCCAAGAACATCACGGACGCGCTGGTCCGCGAAGCCTTGCTCAGAGAGGCGATGCCGCCAGTCTGAGCCGTGTCACAATCTCCAACCAGGAAAGGAAGTCATGCGCTGCGAGACCTGCGGCACCACCAAGGGTAAGGTCCTCTCCACCCGGCGCCGAGACGGCGTGCTGTACCGCCGCCGGGTGTGTGAGAACGGCCACAGCTATACCACTGTGGAGGTGCACGTGAAGACCAGCAAGTGGCTGCGGCGCAACCTCCCCCTCGCCAATGCCGTTATCGAAAGGAGAAGTCAGAAGTACGAGAGAGACATGCAGATTGTCCGCGGCGTGGCTGCTGGCAAGCTGTATAAGGTTGTAGCCATCGACCTCGGCGTCAGTGAGTTCACTGTCTGCCGGGCTGTCGCCAAGTACGCCCCCCACCTCCGCCGGAAGTCTCCGGCAACGAAAGGAGTTCGAGAACATGTTCAAGAAGAAGACATTCAGCCAGGTGCTCGCCGAGAGCCTGGAGCACGCCAAGCTGGAGTTGCTGCGGGCGCAAGACGCCGCAGCTCGATCTGCGGCTGAGGTCACCTACAGCGAGGCGCGTCTGGTGCGCCTGCAGGCGGCCATGGAAGCGGAAAAAGCGGCGGCGAGCAAGTGAGCGCCGACCGAGAGAAGGTCAAGGTGGATGTGGAGAAGCGCACTGTCGCCATCCCTCACCTTGGTATCACCCTTCGAGTGCTCCTGGGGGCGGCTGCGGCCGCAACCCAGGCGCCTGAAGGGACCTGGACGATGGTCTACCGGCGCGTAGCGATCGGAACCATCGAGTTGAAGAAGTTCAAGGAGAACCCATGACCCAAGAAATTCCGGCGCACATCGCCAGCGTGATCGAGACCAGCATCCCACTGCCGAAGCCGTCTGGCCCGCTGCCGGGCTTCAGCAAGTACGAGCCGATGCGCTACCTGAAGGTTGGCGAGAGCTTCTTCGTCGCTGGCATCAAGCTGACGAGTGCCAGGACGGGCGGCCAGAGCTTCGCCAGGCGGTCAGCGCGTGGCGCCCGGTGGGCCTACGCCGCGGCAGAGAAGGGCGGCGTCCAGGGCGTGCGCATCTGGAGGACGAAGTGAAGCGTCGCCTTCGAGTCCTCCACCCAGGTGTGTTGCCGCCCAACGTCTCCGACCTGATGTGGCACGCAGTACTGGTGATCATGGCCTGGGACTGGCTGCCCGTCTGGATGTTCGCCGCGGCGGCCGGCATGCTGGCCCTCGAGTGGGGCGTGGCGGCCTACCGCCTGACGTTCGCTCAGTACGTCATCCCGATGACGCTGGGCATGGTGGAGGTGGAAGATGACGACGACGCCCCGAAAGCCTGAGAAGCCCGGCCAACTGCTGTTCGAGAAGATCTACTGCATTTCGACGCCGTCCCGGTCGGACAAGCCTGACCGGGACTACACCTGCACGCTTGACCAGCTCCGCTGGGATGCGTTCAGCCTGGGGCTGCGCTGTGCCAAGGACGTCGAAACCCCTCAGCAAGGGGAACTCACTTGAACCAGTGGCTCTACTTCGGCTGCCACGAGTCGGCTGGCCACTACGTCTGGGAGGAGGGCATGCGGCGCCACCGAGATCCTTACGGGTCTCGATCCCTGGCTCAACTCGACGGCATGCTGCCGCCACAGGGCAGCTCCGACGCCTACATCGCCACGGTGTCGCGCCTGGGCGGCTGGGGGCTCACTGCCCTGGCCTTCTGGGACTACTCCGTGGACAAGCGGGGCGCGAGCAACAGTGTGGTGTTCGCGCCATCGCTGATCATCGAGCCGTCCGCTCTTCTGCTCGAGGCGCAGACACGCTTCCCGCAAGTGTTCCGCCGGCTGCCCCGAGCGGTGGTGCTGGCCTGAGTTCTCAACCCTGAAAGGACCCTATGAAAGTTCACCTCACCCTCAAGTCCTCCAACGCCAAGACAGGGCCGATCCCTGTGAGCGTCACCGAGAAGGCCTCGTGCCCCACCCGGTGTCCGCTCAAGGGGGCGGGCTGCTACGCGGAGTCCGGCCCTCTCGGCATGCACTGGGCCAAGGTCCCAGAGCGTGGCATGGAGTGGGACGAGTTCTGCCTCAAGGTCGAGGCGTTGCCTGCCTGGGGCCTGTGGCGTCACAACGCCGCCGGTGACCTGCCGGGCAACGGTGTGACCCTGCACTGGAAGCCTTTGCTCAAACTCCTCCGGGCCAACGCAGGCAGGAAGGGCTTCACCTACACGCACTACAGCCCCAAGAACCGGCGCAACGCCGGTATGATCGACTTCGCCAACCGCGAGGGCTTCACCATCAACCTGTCTGCCGACTCCTTGGAGCAGGCGGACGAGTACATGGACCTGAACATCGGTCCTGTGGTGGTGGTGCTTCCGAGTGACGCGAAGGCGAATCTGCTCACACCCAAGGATCGCAAGGTCGTGGTCTGCCCGGCGGTGCTGCGGGACGACACGACGTGCGCCACCTGCGGTCTGTGCCAGCACGCCAACCGCATGACGATCGTGGGCTTCCCCGCCCACGGCTCGCGCAAGAAGGTCATCGACATCAAGCTGTCGACGGCCTGAAGTTCACCGCCGCTGTGCTGATTGGCTCTACGCGCAGCGGCTCCATCTAGAGCCAGGAGATTGACCCATGCCCAAAGTCCTGCCCCCGCCCAAGAAGCTCGGCGACAAGCCGAAGCCCTCGGCCATCGCCAAGCCGGTCGCCGCGCTGAAGCAGCGCCTCGCCACCAAGGCGTCCACCGCCTGCCCTCCGGCGAAGAAGTCCGTCGCGCAGGCTGTGCCGGCCAAGACGGCGCCGAAGCCGGCGACCAAGAAGGGCGCCAAGGAAGAGTTCCGCATCGAAGAGTCCCGCCCCGGCGAGTGGGCCTGGGAGATGTTCCGCGGCGGCCGCTTTGTCGCCCGCGGCGAGCACTACTCCAAGAAGGGCAACGCCACTCGCGCCGCCGAAAAGTTCAACAGCCTGCTGAAGGTGCCGATGCCGATCGTTGCCTGACGCCACACCGTGGCCACTGCGGTTCAGTGGCACCAACCTCAAAGGAAACCTCATGAACCTCGTCACCCTTTCCCGCGCCTGGCTCGACGCCAAGGAACGCGAAGCCGCCGCCAATGCTGACCGCGTCGCCATCGAGCAGTCCTTGCTCGGCCTGGTGGGCGAACTGCCTGAAGAAGGCCAGCGCACGTTCAAGGCGGACGTCTACGCCATCGAGATGAAGCAGGCGCTGTACGTCAAGCCGAAGGACAGCAAGGTCTTCCTCGCTGCGGCCCAGAAGGGCATCATCCCGGCGACCTTCGTGCAACCCAGCCTGTACGACACGGCGGTCAAGCAGGTCCGGCGCGCCGCCTTGCAGCAGGAAGACGATGCGCTCGAGGTCTACGGCGCGATCCTGCCGTACCTCAACATCACCCCGGCGAAGACCGGCGTCAAGGTCGTCAAGCTCACCAACTGAAAGGGCCCCATGGCCATCGACTGGAAGAAGGAAGCCGAAAGGCTCTCTCGGTACTGGTGGGGGCCGAAGGCCCCAGGGGACTACGTGGTGGGCAGGCGCTCCGATAGCGGTCAGCTGCAGCTTGCCGGGCCAGGCCTGCTGGCCACGCCGCTGAAAGGCCGGCCCGACTACAGGTCGGCCTGGAACCTCATGCTGCTGGCCTGGGGGCGCTACGAGCCGCCGACCACGCTGGAGCACGCTCAGGCCATGGTGCACCTGCTGGTGGTGGCGCACCAGACGGCTGGGGTCCTGGTACAAGGCCATCCGCTAGGTACCTACACCTGGCTGATGCCGCCGGAGAAGTTCGGTCAGTGGGTGCTCACACCGTCCGTCGCGGCGGTGGTGGGCTTGCAGGCGGGCACGCTCAGCCGGCAGTGCACCCGACTGGTAGGAGCGCCGGTGTGAAGTACCCCAGCTTCTCCGCCCCGCAGGGGGCGCTGGAGCACTTCAAGCTGCAGGAACGGGCAGGCTACAACCTTGCCCCCCTACAGCTTGAGGACTTGACCACCGCCGGCAACTGGGACCGCTTGAAGTGGTTCTATGAAGTCGGCGTGGGCAAGACGGTCTGCTCCACCGTACACGCCATGATGATGGGCATGCCCCTGAACATCATCATCGTCCCGCCCATCCTCATCCCGCAGTGGGGGAAGTGGCTGCGGCGGGTCGACCCCGAGTCCGTCGTCCTGGAGTACTGCGGGCCGCCCAGCAAGCGCAAGCTCATGCAGCCAGCCAAGGCCAAGTGGATCATCGTCTCCCACGCCATCTACCGGGACGACTTCGAGCGGCTGTTCAAGGATCTGGCCAAGCTGCACCCGCACGTCATCGTGGACGAGGCCCACGCGCTGAAGTCGGCGCAGAGCCAGCTCTTCCGCAAGGTCAACACGATGACGCAGACCGGCGGGCTGCAGCTGCTCACCGGCACTCCCACCAGCAAGCCGGGCGACGCCTATGCCTACGTCAAGCTGACCACGCCCAGCGTCTACCGCAGCTGGGGCCACTTCGAGCAGTTGCACGTCGAGGAGCGGGACTTCTTCGGCACCATCACGAAGTGGCAGAACCTCGACCTGGCCAGGCAGAACCTGAACCTGCAGGCCTGCCGGCGCACCAAGGACGAGATGTTCCCAGGCATCGTCAAGCCGCGGTACGAGACGGTCGACTACCAGCTTGCGCCGGCGCACGCCAAGCTGTACAAGAAGCTGGCCGAGGAGCAGCTCCTGCTGCTCGACACCGGGGAGAAGATCGATGCGACGACCGTGCAGCGCATGTACCACGCGCTGCAGCAGATCATCGTCAACTTTGACCACTACAGCGGCGACGAGACGGCCCGGGCCGGGATCTACGACTGGATCGACCACACGATCGACCAGACGCAGTGCATGGACCGCAAGCGGTCCAAGCTGATCATCTGGACCTACTACAAGCTGACGACCCGTTCCATCCTCGGCTACCTCGAGGACTTCGGCGCAGTGGGCGCTTACTCCGAGGCCAACAGCGCCAAGTCGGTGAAGGCGTTCATGGAGGACCCGGGCTGCCGGATCCTGGTGGCCCAGCCCATGTCAGCCGGCATGGGTCTGGAGCCGCAGCACGTGTGCTGCGAGAACCTCTTCGTTGAATACTCGACTGTTCCACTCCACTTTGCCCAGGCCGTAGGGCGCACCGACCGGAAGGGGCAGAAGCACATGCCCACCTTCCGGGTGGCTTGCGCCCAGGACACAATTCAGGTCCCCCTGCTGCAGCGGCTGCTGCACAATGGTGACCTCGTTCAACAGACCGAAGGCCTCCGCGAGTCGATCAGACAGGCGGTGTTCGGTCAAGCATAGGACCCTCAATGACCATCGTCCAAGCAGCGCCGCTGCGTCGGCGCGAAGACGCCGCCAAAGAGCGTCTGTCCCAGGAGCGAACCTGGATCGAAGACGCCGCCAGCAGGGACCTGTCCCTGCTCGAATACGCCGCCTGGACAACCACCCGCTGCTCTCACCGCATGGTGTTGCACAAGGGGCGACAGGTGGTCCTCTGGCAAGCCAAGGGTGGCCGTCCGGCGACCTCTCACCAGGTGGCGGTAGGCGACTTCGAGGCCTCGTCTCAGAACGGCGCCCAGGCCGTTCTCGAAGTCCACGGCCGGGAGGTCGTGGTGGGCCACTCCCCTGTCATGATCGCAGCCAACCTCTTCGTATGGCTGCCCTTCTACACCGACCTGCAGCGCATCCCCTTGCGTGAGGACGGGCAACAGAAGATCACTCGGTTCAGCTTGATCACCCGAGCCGTCTCCAACCCCTTGGAGGCGATGGTCGAGGGGGCGTTCTACCTGAGCCAGCCGTCCGCGTTTGTCGCCATGGCGGGCACCGACTGATGTACCACTACTACCAGGTGGAAGGTGGAGAGGAGGCCTGGAAGCCTGTCCAGGCGGAGTTCCTCTCCAAGGTCATCGACACGAAGCACCCGATGTTCGTGACGGTCCTGGCCACGGACAAGATCGCGTCGAAGGAGATGCCCCGGGACGAGAAGCTGGCCCTGAGGTACTTGGGCCCGATGTACGTCGACTTCGATTCCCCCGACATCGGCCTGTCCCTGGCTGGTCTGCGAAGGTTCTGCCAGACGCTGCACAACGATGCTGGCTTGCCCCAGGCCGCCTTCCGGCTCTTCGCCACCGGGTCGAAGGGCTTCCACGTCGAGATTCCGCTCGAAGTGTTCATGCCGAGGCCGCCCCGCACAGGTGTCGGCCATCTGCCGCTGGTCTTCAAGGCCATCGCGATGAAGTACGCCCAGGACACGATGGACTGGCGGGTCTACTCCATCGGCATGGGGCGCATGTGGCGGCAGCCAAACGTCGAGCGGCCGAATGGCAAGTTCAAGGTGCCCATCTCCTGGGAGGAGATGGAGACGATTCAGCCAGGCGATGTCGATGGCATCGTCTCTCAGCCTAGGCCGCTGCCAGAGCGCGCCGAGCTCGAGATGAATCTGGACCTGGCTGTCGTCTTCGACAAGGCCCTGCAGGACGTCACCGAGAAGATCAAGGCGCTGAAGAAGCGCAAGCCGTTGCCGGCCGAGGTGTTCAAGCGGCCAATGCCCTCGATCGACCTGCTGATGCAAGGCAAGGGTGTGCGGCCCGGCGCAGGGTTCAACCAGCTTGCCATGCAGTTGGCCATCTACGCCCGGGAAGCCGGCATCGACGAGGACACGCTGGTGTCGCGGTGCGCCGGCCTGATCGAGACGCACCAGTCCGATGGCCGGCGCTACAACACACCGGCGCTGCGGGACGAAGAGCTGCGCCGCATGTGCCGGGTGATCGGTGACGACCCCTGCTACGAGTTCGCGGCCGCGCCCTTCCGAGCGCTGCTCAGCCACACGGCGCCGGACCTGGACGGCATCGCTGTTGACCCCGAGGAAGTGGCAGCAGACGTGGCGGCCGCAGAAGCTGGGCCTGTGGAGGTAGAAGAGGGTGCTGAGCCCGCTCCGCTGATCGATGAGTACGCTGACGTTGCCAACGGTGTCGAGTTGACCAAGTACGGCGTCTACGCCCAGACGGAGGAGGGCCAGCGGCGCATCAGCGCCGTGGGCTTCGACAACGTCCGGGTGCTGCGCTCGATGGACAGCGGGCGCATTTCCTGCGTCGATGCCGAGGTGCTGGTCAACGGCCGCCGGCAGGGCCGGCAGGTGCTCGAGCTTGACACCTTCCACACCGCGGCGGGCTTGAACAAGTGGATGGCCCGCTACGGCCATGCGTTCCAGGGGACCGAAGCGCAGGCGAAGGCCACCTTCATGCGCACGGTCGAAAAAGGCAAGAAGATGGGCGAAGATGTCTTTGTGCACGAACGCGAAGGCCTGGCCATGGTGAACATCCCTCACCACACGGACGAGCGGCTGCGCAACCCCTTCCTCATCTGGGCTGACGGCAAGGGTGTGGTGATGGAGCCGCGCGCCGCCGAGACAGGGCTGAAGATCAACTTCCAGGGCCACCCAGACCCGCGAGGCGTCTACCGCTGCGACCTGACGGACGCGCCGGGCCTGAAGGGCTGGCTCGACGAGGCGCCGGCGAACAAGGAGACCTTGCGCCAGACCTTGGGCTCGCTGTTCCGCTGCCAGCGGCCGGACATGGTCGGCCCGACCTTGGGCTGGCTCATGGCCTGCTTCTACAAGTCGATCTTCCAGAAGGCCTACAACCAGTTTCCGCTGCTGCACATCGCTGGCGCGGCGGGGTCGGGCAAGAGTCAGATGACGATGGCCATGGCCCGGCTCTTCTACTACAACCAGGAGCCGCGCGTCGTCACGCCGACGTCCACCGTCTTCGCGCTGACGCAAGGGGCGGCCGGCAGCGACAGCATCCCGATGATGATCGACGAGTACAAGCCGATCGACATGGGGCCAGGCGTGCACGACAAGCTGCGGCTGATGTTCCGGGACGCCTACAACGCCCGGGACATCCAGCGCGGCGGTGGCAACCGGGACAACGACAACTTCCGCGCGCTGACCACCACGACGCTCACCGCGCCCATCCTGTTCATCGCGGAAGGCATCGAAGACGAGACGGCGCTGATGGAGCGTGTCGTGCTGGTCACCGTGGCGCCGCCGCCTTCGGTGGTCGCGCACAAGTGGGCGTCACGGTTCTACGAGTTCCGTCGCAACGCCAAATTGCTGTCGCTCATCGGCAAGTACGTGGCGTCCAAGCTGGTCATGACTGGCTACAGCGTCGAGAACCTGATGGCCGAGTTCGACCCGCTCTACTCCGAGGCGCGCAACCGGCTCATGCTGACCGAGGCGGACCTGAACTCCAACCTTGCGCCCGACGAGATCCGAGAGAAGCAGTCTGCGCGGGAGCGTAGCGTCTTCAACTTCACGGTGGCGAAGTTCGGCTTGCTCAAGCTGCAGGAGGTGCTCACGGGCATCTTCGGCGAGCAGGAGTTCGCTTCCGACTTCGAGGACTTCCTGGGCGCCAGCTACAACCGCATGAAGGACCTTGCACCGTCCACGGTGCCGGAGTACCTCAAGCTGATGAACGTGCTGGTGGACCTGAGCTACGAGGCGCCAGATGCCGCTCAGGCAATCCGTTACGCCCACGAGTACGGCTTCGGCAACATCAACGGCAAGGACACGTTGGAGTTGAACATCCGGTCGGCGTACTCTCGCTACCGGCAACACTGCCGGCTGATCAGCGTGAAGCCGCTGTACGCCGGTGAGCAGGCCTTCGCCCACGGCCTGCGAAACGTACCGTCCCTGATGCACATCGGGGAAGGGCAAGCGGTGGAAGCCCCTGGGGGCGTCCATGTGTTCGATCTCGCTGACTTGATGCGCCTGGGCCTGCGTGGATTCAGGGCGCCGAAGGGTCGGCATTGAAGGAGTGAATGATGAACGAAGTTGAGCACCTGCGGGCTTTCTCGCAGGCAGTGATGGAGAGCTGGCCCTACGGTGACGTGGACGGCGGCTACCTTCAGGAGCTGGCCATCAAGCACGGCCTGCTGGAGCAGAAGGAAGATCAGTTCCAACCCTGCGGCGAGGGCTGCCTTTGTGCCGAGTCGGTGGGTCCGGGCGAGTTCGCCCAAGGCGTCACTTGCTATCGCAAGACTGCCTTGCTGACGGGAGGGGCAGAGGGATGACGCGCAGGTTCACAATGCAGAAGCCGTGCCTTTCTTGTGGGCGTTTCTTCACCCTTACCAGCTCTGCCAGCAAGCACTGCAAGAACGAGGAGTGCGTGAAGCGTCGGCGCAAGTTTGCCCGCGCTCGCCGCGCCGTCCAGACGACGAAGGAGTGAATGATGAAGCTCGAACTGAACACGCAGGGCAGTGTAGCCTTGCACCTGGTCCCAGAAACGCCGGAAGAGGCGAAACAGCTTGACCGGCTGCAGGCCGAGTTGCTGGCCAACAAGCTGGAGCCCATCCGCTGGGCCTGCTCCCAAGCGTCGGCAGGCCTCCCACTGACTGTGGGGCTGCAGAACCGTAACTGGCACGGCTCATGAGCGACTTCTACAACCCTCCTACCTACCAGGTGGCCAAGAAGGAGCACCGCTGCTCCTACTGCGGTGAGGCCATCCCTGTTGGCGAGGCGTACAGCCGACAGACTGGCGTCTACGACGGCTCCTGGTACGTCTCCAAGATGCACAACGAGTGCTTCAAGGATCTCTGTGAGAGCGGTGACGGCGAGTACACGCCCTACTCAAACGAGCGGCCGGAGAAGGAGCAAGCATGAAGTCCATCCAGTGGCTCCTACTCGGCGGCCCAGGCCACGGCAAGACCATCTGGCTAGAGCACGGCAGCTTCGTACTCTACCCAGCCCCCAGGGGCAGGATGGCCACTCGCTACCAAGGCGAGAACTACCTCTACAACGGGCGGCTGTACCGCATCGGCCGGTGCAGCGAGAAGGTCTCGGAGGCGCTGATCGACGGGCTGATCCAGGACACGAAGCTGAACCACATCGCAGGAGACTGACCAATGACCATCGTCAAGACGACCCGAGAGGCGTACGAGATCTGGAAGGACCACGAGTACGCCACCATCACGTTGAAGTGCTGGGACCGGCCGGTCGGCGAGAAGGAGACCTACTATTGCGGCGAGATCATGATCAACTCGTCGTTCGGCAGCTGGGCCAACACCTGGACAGCTTGCGCCAACCCCTTCAAGCAGTTCCTGGTTGGCCTCGACTTCGGCTACTTCTTCGGCAAGCTGGCCGGCCTGAGCCTGGAGAAGTTTGATGGCGAGGCTTCTGTCAAAGAGATGTTCAAAATCCTGATCGAGCGGCGCAAGTCGTTCTCCATGAGCAAGCTGGAGGCGCGAGAGGCTTGGGACGAGCTGGACTTCGAGCAGGGCCGCGCGGAGTCGGACGAGAGCAGCTTCGGCGATGCCATGCTGGCCGTGGCCCAGGCGCTGGGAGAGCATCACCCCATGCATGACGACTTCGCCGACCCCAGCGGATGGCCGAAGGTCACGAAGCCCGACTGCCAGGCCGTTGGTTTCTGGGAACAAATCTGGCCAGAGTTCGTGGCCGAACTGAAGAAGGAGATTGCACATGAGCACGTGGGCTGACGAGTACATCACTTTGATCGAGGACTGTGAAGAGCGCAGCGATCGTCTGTCAGACTGGGAGGCGGGATTTATCGACTCTCTGCGCAGGCAGTTGGAAGAAGGCCGGCCCCCGACGCAGAAGCAGATCGACTGCCTCGACAGCATCTGGGAAAAAGCAACGAAGAAAGGGTAAGCTCAAACCTCTTGACAACTTTCTCAAGTCTGGCAGACTGGCCAGCATGACGGCTCGGAAAGACGGGCAACCTACAAACTACCTGGATACCAATCATGGTCATGAAGAAAATCAACCCCGAGAACACTGGCAGCTCCAACGAGAGCGCCGACGCCGCTGCCGGTGACCCGTCCTGGGTCGAAGGCGAGCAAGGCGGTCAGCCAGAAGCCGACAAGCCGGCTCCCGAGAAGACCGCTGCCGTCGCCGCCCCGGCCACCAAGCCGCCGGCACTGCAGGCCAAGCCGCAAGCTCTGGCCCTGAACTCCGCCGACATCGCCGTGGTCAAGAACCTGAAGGGCGCGTTCCACGTGGCCTACGACTCGCTCACCTCGCTGCAGGCCACCCAAGGTCGGCTGGTCGAGCGCGAGTCCGCCAAGCCGCTCGGCGCCTGGGCCGACTTCGAACTGATGTCCTACCAGGACCAGTACGTCGTCTCGCCCAACGACGACAAGGCGCCGAAGGAGCACGTGCGTTACTCCGAGGACGGCATCGTCTGCAGCGACGGCACCGACGTGAAGGCCCATCTGGCGGACCTGAAGGAACTGGGCTACGCCAACGCGCGGGTCAACGCCCGCTACGTGGTCGTCGGTGCCATCCTCGGCGCCGAGAAGTCGGACCACCTCAACGGCACGCTGGCGCAGATCGACCTGTCGCCCAAGAGCAAGGCGCAGTTCGACCGCTACCAAGTGCAGTCGGCCTACGACCTGGCCAAGGGCAAGATCACCGCGCAGCAGGCCGTGCGCGTGCGCATGACTGCCGAGGTGGCCACGAACGCGGCCAAGCAGAGCTACACGCTGGTGAAGTTTGCCACGCTGACGGACTGAACCCTCCCGTGACCTTCCCGGTCACTTTGCCCGCTGCTGGCCCAGGTCCGCGGCGGGCTTTTCTCCTTCTGCCATGAGCACACCCACCGTAGTTCTCGACACGGAGACGACCGGTCTGGACGCGCCGATTGGCGTGGTCGAGCTGGCCCACGTCTTCATCAACGATGAGATGGAGGTGCTCAGTGAGCACTGCTGCCTCGTCAACCCGGGCCGGCCGATCGACCCTGGTGCCACCAATATCCACGGCATCAAGGACGAGCACGTGGTCGGCCACCCGTCTCTGGAGCAGGCCATCGCCCCGCTGACGGCGCTGCCCGAGATCATCGTCATCGGACACAACATCCCGTTCGACTTGCGTCTGGTCGGCCCCCACCTGAACGTGGTGGGCACCGTCTGCACGCTGGCCCTGTCCCGCCAGTACTTCCCCCAGGCGCCCAACCACAAGCTGGGCACGATGCAGCAGTACCTCGGCCTGCCGGACTTCGAAGCGCACCGCGCGCTGGGTGACGTCATCACGGCGCTCAACGTGCTGCGGCGCATCGTGGTCGGCCACGGCCTGACCTTGCAGCAAGTCGTGCAGCGGCAGGCCAAGCCCCGCATGCTGTCCGTCATGCCGTGGGGCAAGCACGCAGGCAAGCCGTTGATCCAAGTGCCCTCCGACTATCGGCGCTGGCTCCTGGCCCAGGGCAACCTCGACCAGGACATGCGCTACACCCTCACCCAACTGGAGAAATTGTGAAACTTTCCTGCGACCCCAAGTCCCCGGACTACTCCCCTCTCGTGCGCTACGCCGAGGTGCTGTTCGAGGACAAGAAGCTGAACAACGTCATCGAC
>JACCDG010909948.1_pt1 | contig 15527 bp, 21 predicted proteins | sample 7442471 | NCBI WGS metagenome assembly JACCDG01 (sample SAMN15323444, study PRJNA562643) | freshwater metagenome | isolation source: river surface water | place: USA:Blue River Watershed | collected 2017-08-17
ATCGTCCTAAAAGGGTAAAAACGATTGGCTCTTAATGTGCTAAAATCTCCATCCGCAGCATGATCTTGGTATTCTTTTATGTCTCTTCTTAAAAATGCACGAGCAGAACCTCTAGCAAGAGGCATTGCCAAAGTGAAATTATGTAAATCGAAAGTCTTTTCTGGTCCTCGAGAATGAAGAACAAGCAATGGTGATCCTTGCTGATTATTGACAGAAACTTCATAACTTTCAGTAGCAGTTTCTCCTACAGATCCATCATTATTACCCAACCAAACTCTATGGGCTGGAAGACCAAAACATGAAGACAAGTTTTTTCCTGGATATACAGAAAAAACAGGGGTATTAGGTGTAGCTGAAATTATTCCGCATTCTGCAAATGTAGGTATTAAGCCAAGGCAGCTTTGACCGCCTCTAAAACCATCAACAGAATTAATATCTATATTGGCTGGTAGATTTCCAATTATTTCTCCAGCAATATTATTTGATATGAGATTATATATATCTCCTATAGTAACATCATCATGAGGCCAGCCTTGGTCTGGAAGTGAGTCTCCAGACCCATATGTTCGATGAGAACCATATTCTCCACCTGTAGGAGAAGTTTTTATTCTTATAAAGTTAGTAAAAGATCTTTGATCGATACCAGTACCAACTGTAGTAGTAAAAACAAGACCGATATCATTTTTTGACCTAACGACTTTATTATTTTCTTTCAACAAGTTTATAGAAAGAGATATATTTTCAGTTGTAGTTATTGCTGTAAAATTTATAGCTGGAGCAAATCTTTTGCTACTCTTTATTCTGTAAGCATTTACATATAGCAAGTAAGGTGTTTTTGATGAGAAAGAAGATGCATCGTCAGCGACAGGAACCACATCATTTCTTATTTCAACTATTGGAATAGAAGAGTCTGGGAAAGGTTCTAAGCACAAAAATGGATCATTTATTTCCACAAGCGGATGAACACGACTCTCGTCATTGCCAGAGGAAAGTATCTTTTTTACCACAAGTTGATCGTATGCATATCTTGCATTATCAAAATTGTACATACTCATAGATAAATTAGAAACTTGGCGAAAGGTGTTACCTCTGTATGAGTAGTTACTGGTAACTGGTTCTGAATATAAGCCGTCTTCAACAATAAATCCATTGTAAGATGGCGATATGTTGATTTTTGATGTCCAAGATAAGTCTATTTCAGATACATCTCCGTTTTCTGAATAAGACTTTGTTAATTCTGCTGTATGATAAACGCAAGGTTTTCCACAACTACTGGGCTCTGTTGATTCAGTTCTTATTATTTCCTGTATTTCTTCTCTTCTATTTTCAATAACGCTAAGAATTTTGTTTCCGCTAGAGCCTTCTTTTACTTCAACATCTAATGAATCAAAAAAATTGCCTGCTCTGCTTTCAGAGTATACATCCATTATCTTTTTTGGTACTGAACTAATTCTACCAGGTGTCGCTGAATCTACAAGATTTATTGCCATTCCAAATGGAAAATAGCCTCTTCTCCATAGTGGAGCCAATGTTACAGACAAAATGCCTCTTGTCTGACTATAGCTCACCATGCTCATCATTTCATTAACTGTTATTGGAGAATTAGGAGGTACTGAAAAAAGAACCGGAGGATCACCTAATTTGAATATACCTCCAAATCCAGATTCGCTAGATGGAGTCAAAGACTCTACTTTAACATCAAATACCACCCTATCTGGCATAGATGCCAGCATCTCCGATCCTAAGGCTAACTTATTTTCTTGTCCTCTTGCGATATTGAAATGCCTAGCAGATATAGGCATTCCATTTTTCTCAGCCACAACCACTATGCTTATATTGTTTGGAACAGAACCACTAGCAGATTGAGATACTGACATGCTTCCATCATTGCGCAAGGTGGAAGAAAATGCACTTTCATTAGTTACATTTGTGTTTCTGTCATAGCTCATGTTAGATCCAGATCTAATAAATAACTTGTTCTAGGGTCATCTATCTTATACTTCATTCTCTTTCCATCAAAATTTACGATAATATGATTTAAATCTACTTTTTCAACTATTCCTATGTTACCACCTGGCATTCCATTACTTGGTCTAGCTCTCACTTTAGAACCAGAAACAGGAGGCCAAGAACGAGCAGATTTTATCTCTTCCATATGTGAACTAGTTTTTTTTACAGGTATAAAAGTATCTATACTCCAAGAAAGACCGTATTTCTTTCTTATATCAGCAGCATGATGTTGCATATCAGATGAGCATATAACTCCTTTTATAAGCCCACAAAAATTATTTAGTTTTCCATGAACTATTCGTATTGGACCTATTTTTATAATACTTTCGCAATTAATCATATTTATTCCAAAAACATGATTAATATGATTTTTCTCTATCATTCTGATAGAATGAACCATCCTTGGGTGAGATACAAATATCTTGTCATCTTCGCACCAAGAACTTAACTCTAACGGAGTGCATGGAATAAACACATTATCGCTATGTGCATATTTTGCAATTTCATCAAGAACGGTTTCTGGGAAATGCATAAATCTATCACCTAAAAATGAATCATTAGATATTGCATTCATGACAGAATGAATATTTTTACTACTACATTCTGCTCCATAGTATGGCAAAACTTTTTTGATAATATCTATCAATTCATGTCCTTTTCTTACGAGAACACACATTGCATCCCGGTTTTGCTTCTGTAGAATTTTTTGGCTGATTTGAATTTTGAGGAGCAGGAGCAGCTGGACCTCCAGAAGAACTTTTGACACGAGAGCCGCTTCCCATGCGAGAATTGTTGCTTATTTTGCGCAATATTTCTAATCTTTGTTGGTCAGTTTTGTCCATTTTCTATTAAACCTCCTAAATCATTTTCTAGCACATCAACTACATTCATTAATACCTTACGCACTTCCTGACTTGGAGTTGCGCTAAGTTGAACTTGCACTATTTGCTGTATCTTATCAATTACTATCTTTACAGGCTCGTGAACCTTTTTATAGTCGTCCATTTGAGACTGCACATCTAATATGTTTCCGATCAACTTTATCAGCGTATCAGTCATCTTCAAAGCTGCATCATCATCTCTTCCGTCTATTATAGATGCAATTTGTATAATTCTTCTTTCTAAAATGCTAATTAAGGCATCCAATCTCTGCTCTTTTTTCCTTTCTTTTTCACACCATGAAATCATACTTTGGCAGTAATCTTCTACTTTTTCATTAATTTCAGAAACAGAAAGATGAGATTGCATATGATGGCGGACGCAACTCCAACTTAGCTTTTCCCCTTGTTGCTCTAACCACCGATGAGTTTGGCTTAAATTCCTTGTTTTTTGAAATATATCTTCGGCTTGATGCCTATTTGCGCTATTACAAACCTTGCATTTTGGGTGCAATACTATAGTAGGTTTCAATGTTATATTTTGAAAGTAGTTTGGTTCGGACTGTTTTGAGTCCTTTTCACTTAATACTATGTTTTTATTAAATTCTTTCATTTCTTATTTTTCTTTTGATTTTTTTCTTTTTCTTTATCGTTTAAAACTTTTATTAGTTTTATACCTGTATTTTTAAATTTTACAGGACTATCTAAAGAAACAAATATCATCTTTTCCATAAGCATCACTACTTCTTCATCCTTAGGAGCATATCTTTCCATCATGCCCTTCATAATAGATCTAGATATATAAGGATCGCTACTAGCCATGTGGCAGGCTATTGAAACATTTTTAATAATTTTATCAAGAAAATAAGACATAGAATCAATTACTGCTTTTTAATAATTTGCCCTTCGGAAAGCATCTTACAATAATTTGCAATTAATAATGCCTCAGCCTTGCCATCGTCTGAAACTCTACTAATTTTACTTGCTGCTAATGGAAACAGCCTTCTTGCTATATTAAGGGCTTCTTTTTTGGCTTCCGCCTTCATCTTTTGCTTATCTTTAGCGTCTACAGCCTTTCGACTAGGAGAAAGAGATGGATAAATTTTTTTCCATTGTTGAGGCAGACTAAAAATTAAAGGAAGTTCGAGAGCGGTTATTATCCCCTCCCAAAGTCCGTGGCCTCTGCCAAAAGAATACATACTAACATTTCCATTGCCGGGCATAGCATGGGTCATTTCTTGACATATTAAAACTCTTTTCATGCCCATCGCCCTGATAGCGATAGCCATTTGTTCTATATTATACTCAGACTTATTTTTACCATTCTTTTTTATGGATAATAAAGGCACTTCCAATACATCATAAATTCCATTTTCTGAAACAAAAGCCAGGGCTCCTCCGAGCCCTGGATCTATTCCTCCCCATATCATGCCTTCTGCATTGGAAATACTATTGCACCAATCTAAGATCCGATCTTTCTTTCTATCCGAGCCTCTTCTTGCCACCATTTTAATGTTGCCTTTAAACCTCTGTCCAATGGCCAAGATGGTTCAAAACCTAAACCAGCTTTGGCTTTCTCCATATCGGCTAAAGTCTTTTTGACATCGCCTATACGAGATGGTGCCATCACTATGTCTTTCGACATATCTAAATTAAATTCTTTTACAAACCAACTCAATAGCCATTGGAGACTATGGCTTTCCCCTTGGGCAACATTAAAAACTTCGCCTTCCCACTTATTTTCTCTTGTTATGCATTTCTTTATAGCAGAGCATACATCATCAACATAGCAAAAATCCCTGGATTGAGATCCATCTCCATCTAGCCTTAACTTGTTGCCTAAAGCGCATGCCTGCATCCATGCGGAGATAACAGTAGCATATGCATTATCTGCGTATTGTCTTGGACCGTAAACATTAAAAAACCTAAGAGAAACTGCATCTAGTCCTCTTAGTCTACTCATCATTGTTGCGGCGTATTCTGCAGACATCTTTTGTAATGCATATGGGCTCAATGGGTCTGGTGGCGATTGTTCCTTAGCAGGAAGAACCACATTGTTTCCATATACAGAAGAAGAACTGGCGAACACAACTCTTGTATTAGATTTTATACAGGATTCAAAAATCTGAATTGACTTTTGACAATTTTGCCAAAATGTTTCAGAAGGGTTTTCAACACTATAAGCAACTCTAGGCACAGCAGCAAGATGAACTACAACATCATATTTTGCATTTTCAATATCATTCAAGAAAGAAGCATCAGATATATCATTCAACATAAAATTGCATATATTGTTGTTTCCTATCTTTATATCTTCTTCAAGAATACCAAGCCTATTCTCATCTATATCTAGAAAATGAAGATTACAATTTTTAAATTCATTGGCAATCTGGATAGATAAATTTGATCCAATGAATCCAGCTGCGCCCGTTATCATTATATTCTTTCTCATTTAGTTAGTAATCCTTTATCTTCAATAAATTTTAGCAATATATCATCTATTTTTAGATGATTACCATTGTTATCTATTATGTAGTGATAACCCTCTTTTGACAATAAATAAAAATAATTGACATCACTATTCTTATCATGATCCTGTTTCGCCATCGACATCGTCCTCCAGATCGTCATCTGAATCATCGTCTTCTTCATCCTCTAACATATCTCTCATATCTGCTGCTACTTCGTCAGCCGACTCAAGCATTGACATTGCCAGTTCCCAAACAGTAGCCAATGTTGCAGCATGAGTAGCCAGTTCCGCAGCTTCCATTTTGGAAGAATCTGAATGAAGTCGCATGTATATCTCATGGACAATTTTCTCTGCACAAGCAGTTATATTGTCAAAGTTTATACCAAAATCATCATCTGGAGTCTGTGGCATTGCTTGTCTTCTTTCTAATACTTTTATATGCAGATACTATCTTGGACATTTCTGAGGCAGATATCATTCCGGACTTATGCAAGAGCACTGCAGACCAAGCAAGAGATCCCCATGCTCCGTATGGAACAATTCCAGATGCTTCATTAGTGCCAATAAAATCAGCAAGAGCATGATTTAATCTAGAATTAGATTCAAATTTGTTTACAATATACTGATTCCATAATTGATTGCCGTCATTCTTTTTAAATTCCATTATTGTACTATTAGAAGCACCAGATACTTTAAGCATGTTTAATTTGGAATTTTTGCATGTCGAAGAAGAAGACACTGCCTGTAAAGCATGTATAGAAGAGCCAAGAATATCTATAGAAGTATCGTGGAGTCTACAAAATTCAATTGCGTCTCCCCTTGTCTGAGCATCGCTTATTTTTGACAGAACATCCGAAGACAACAAACCTAATACACATCCAAGTTCAGCCTTGTCTCTAGGTTTTCTTTTTGAGAAAGTCATGGATATCATATCTAATGTCATATCCATTTTCTCTACATCTATGTCTTTACTCCAAGCAGACGCAGAGCAAGAGTCAGCAACCATATGAGAAATCCACTCTTCATCTGGAGACAACTTCATTTTTGCGCCTATGCTTTGCATTGCCTTGTTTCTTGTCATCTTTGTAGGCACTTCCACAAAAGTCTGTTTTTCTTTTGCAAGTGAACAGCACTTTGTCCATGAAGTTCTTTTCCTGTTTATGAAGACAAACATATCATTGTCAGACCAATCTGAACACTTTGATGCTATAGAAGAATCAGCACCTGCAAAATCTTCTGTTACAACTAATACATTTTTCTCTGTTGCAAAAACATCACGAAAACACACTTTTGCATCAAACTCAGACAATGAGTCCAATGAAATAACCTTTTTTCCTGAAGATTCTTCCTTCTTCAGAAGATGATGAGCTCTTCCTATTGGACCTTCAAACCAAACCAGTCTCATGCCTGTGCCTGTACAAAAAATGTCTCAAAGAAAGGCTTGGAATCTTCCGCTGTGGAGGACTTTGAGAACCTCATTATGATTGGAGCAGGGTTGCCATTAAGAGTGCCGCCATCAACTTCCAGCGCAATAGACTCGCATCCCTGGGCATTCTTAACAGAATAAAGCAGAGATGCACTTTGGCACTTTATTGGAGGCATGCTCTTGTCAGACTGGATTTTATCGCACGCAATAGATCTTTCCGACTTGTACTGCTTACCAGTAGACAGCTTTAATTTACTGCTTCCATTAGCAGATATAGTAGTAGTGCAAAGTTCATTTATACTGTTCTCATGCTCAAATACTGCCCTTATTCCTTCCAACACGCTATCCCAAGAAGATGTATCTGATTTTATCTTATGGCTAGACTCCCTGTTGAAAACGATGTTCTCATCAGGCCATGTTATGGAATCAGACAAGCCAGTGATCATGCTAAAGCTAGAAGACTTTATAGCTGCGCTATCTTTAGAAAAAGATATAACAACTTGATCGCCGTCTGGTATCATTCCATCCATGCAAGCTATTGCGTTCTTGACCTCTCTACATGGCACATAATACGAAGAATCATCTAAGCTATGAGACAGGCAAGGTAACGACGTTCTTGCAAAAACAGCTCCATTGCCAGAAACTAGAGTAAGACCATCTCCATCCTTTTTAATTTTTACAAATTCGTAGTTTGGATTACTAGCACTTATTCCAAAGGCAAATTCTATCCTGCTAATTGCTTTCTTAAGCTCTCCCAAAGTGCACACGATGTTCTTCTTATGCTTTGGAATAATAACTGCAGATGGATATATATCCCAAGTTTTTGCTGGAATTGTTTGGCATTCATCTGGGTTATCTCTAGAACCCACAAAAACAGCAGAGACCACTCCATCTGCATTGGCAGAAACGCTTAGCCGTATAGGAGTATCGCCATCAAAACTGCATACTGCTCTGAAAAATGCCTTGGACTCAACAGCAACTATTTTTCCAGACATCTCTGATGTAGATATTTTTTCGCCTGCAATTATGTCAGTTTGTGCACATGATCTTTCTGTGCATGAAAGCAGTTTAATTTGCTGATCCTGAGCAGAAGTCCTGCAGTCTATGAACATTATGTCAACATTAGGAGACTCCTTGCCTACATTTCTATTTGGAAAAATCGTATGACCTCTAGCTGCTGTTTGAAGAATCATTTTGCCTCTTTTTCTTTGTTTTTATAACTCTATATCCATGCTATCTAAAACTTGCTTAGCCTTGCTCTTAATTCTACTCAGGGCATTGTCTATGCCTTTTATATTGACTTTCTCTGAAGACTTACCGCGATAAGGATCTTTATCTGAGTTTATAAAGTCTGCTATCTCTTGATAGCTCATTCTTTTCGCGTATAGAGCCAGCACTTTTTTCTCAAAAACACTAAGTTGAGAAAATAGCTCTCCCACTACCCTCTTCAGGCTCTCAGTTCTCTCTATTCTAGACGAGAATCCTTCTGAACCGTCTGTCAATATAGAACTAAAATCAAAATCATCTTTTGTGTTATTTGGATTGCTAAAACTGATGGAAGTATTTAATGCTGCCTTTTTATTTTGGAAACTGGTTTTTAGCAATGTACTCAAATGCCTTTTGGTGCACAAGGCTGCAAACTTTTCAAATCCCACAAAGTCGTCGCCAATTATTCTGCTAGTATCGAAGTCTGATATGGCTTTAAATCTAACTGCGTACATTGCTTCTTGATATAAATCATCATTATGGTATCCTGGTATGTTGAACTTACCAACGATCCTCTTTATGAGAGGATCTATTCTATCCATAATCTCCCTAAAAAAAAGATCTTTATCTTGGGTGCTTTTTGCCTTTTGCATCTTTATCACAATCTCAGCCACTGATCCGCTAGCTGGTATTGGATTAGAATTGACTACTTCTTTAGCACTTTTTTTAGAAGGCTTTTTTGATATAACTTTTTTTGATGCCTTACTCTTAGAAGATGCTTTTTTACTACTTCTAGCTTTCTTCGCTGCTTTCTTATTTTTACGTTGAGTTGGCTGTTTCTTGATTGCTTTTTTCTTGCTTGCCATTTTTCATCCTATGCACTGATATAATCATTCTTACAACAAGCGAGTCCAAGGCAAGATGCGGATTCATTCCAGCGCTTAAAGATTCATGAGCGTTCTTCAATGAATCTATAAAATCCAACACCAACTGAGTCTCACAAGTAGCAGCCAGAGGCTTGGCCCTAACTACGGCCATAGAAGATACATTGCTAATTTTATTTATATTCTTACAAGTTCTTATCAATAATATGTTCCTGACAACAGAAACTAAACCAGATATAATGTCAAAAGGAGACATGCCTGATGTTACAGCTTGATTTACCTTCAATAAGGCGCTAGTAGCATCTTTGTCTAATATGAATTTCATCAATTCTTCGTAATAGCCATCGGAAACTATTCCGCAGCAATTAGAAACTACAGATTCCGTAATTACAGAACCATTACTTGTAGTAGCGCATTTCTCGAGTAATTGAATGGCAAGTCTCATGCATCCAGAACTGGCTCTTGCTATGTTGGTGATTGCCCCATCTTCTGCCGCAAAGTTTTCGTTAACGCATATTTCAGATAGTCTGCTGGCTATCATCTCATTTGCCACTGGCATAAAATGCAAGGTAATACATCTGCCAAATATTGTGTCTTTAAGTTTCTCTGGTTCAGTAGTGCATAAAATAAATATGTTTGAACCAGGAGGCTCCTCCAAGGTCTTAAGCATGGCTTCAGCAGCCGCGCCAGTAAGACCGTGAGCTTCGTCAACTATTATGAACCTTTTACGACATTCAAAGGGAGAATATTTTATCTCTACCCTCAAATTCCTTATATCGTCGATGCTGCGGTTGCTAGCGGCATCTATCTCTTTTACATCAACGCATTTCCCGTCTAGAATCTTCTGCTCTAGAGAGCCTTCTGAGTAGCCTATGTCCACTCTAGAGCCCCCATCAGCGTTTACGCTAGCAGCGAATATTCTTGCCGCAGTAGTCTTGCCTACGCCGCTTGGACCACAAAATAAATAAGCGTGGTGCAATGATCCAGAAGTAATAGCATTACGCAGATATTCAACGACATATGTCTGTCCTACCATATCTGCTAAATTCTTTGGTCTATATTTATTTGCTAATGCTGACACTTTTGTTCACCTGTGTATTAATTATATCGTACATAACCGACATTACTTTATTGTTTTTATCCATTATATCTTCATAGTCATTAACTATAAAAACATTTTTACCAGACAATATATTTTTATCTGACAAACCCTTCTCAGAAGCATGACCATCTTTTTTATGATACTTTCTGTCAAGCACTATTATATATCCGCCTTCATTAAGTACGCATTGAGCTTCGCTGTCAAATCTCATGTCGTCTATCAGGCATAAAGATAAATTTGATTTTTTAATGTCATTGACAGTAGCTTTTGACCATATGTTGTGGTCAAAAAAGTTTCTGAATATATCAGTGCCAACGATCTGCATTATTTCTCTATTTGTCATTTTGCCAGTTCTTAACCCGATTGGACTACCAGACATGGCCAAGCAAAAATCAAATAGTTTTTGTTCTGAATCTATACTGCCCAAAGATTCAGCAGATATGTCAGAAATTCCTTTTTCGCTCTTAATCCTTATGCCTCTATCATTAGAGTTTATCCATCTAAACCATAAAGGCATTTTTTCCCATTCGTAGTCTGTATACATATTTTTATTTGATTCAGACCCAAACACTCCATCGTTATCTAGATCAAGAACTTCAACCGATATGCTTTTTACTTTTGAAGCAAAGGAAAAAATGCCAGAAGAAACTGCGGATCCTAAAAAACACTCTTCCCATATTGGAGAATTTCCCGCAAAAACATTAGTTCTTCCACTTTCCATAAACTGAACTATCTCACATTCTGGTGATATTAATTCACTTTTGGATTTTGAAAATACGTTGCATAGCATATGCTCGTACTTAAACTGAAGGTATTTGCAAAGACTTGTCTTGCCAACCCCTTTTGGTCCAGCTACTGCTATAATAGTGCTCATTTTTATTTTATGCTTTTTACTTTATGTGCTTAAAAAACACAAAAGCCTTATTGTTCAGCGACGGATCATCCATCTTTACTATAAAACGCTTACGCACATCCTGAAGGAATACATCATCTTTAAGTTTATTGCTCTTGCCAAGCATTATCCTTACAGATTCAGGATTGACCTCAGAGCCATTTTCATCTATAAAATAGGGAATCTTGCCTCCCTTTTTTCCTGCAAAATAAATGTTACCAACAACACAACCAGAATCATCAACGCATACCGGCATGTAGCATTCCCAATTCCTCATTCTTTCTTCATTAGTAAGCGCATTGTCAAGATTTTGCGCGCTTATATGAGATATTGCCTGATTGAAGGCTTTGGAAAAATCAGAGTATCTTCCCATAATAGTGCCCTGTCCATATTCATCTCTTGTCCACAATTCTATCATTTTTACTCCAATCCCAGTATATCTGGAACATCTGTTGAATTTTCGTAATCAATACCAAAAGAATCTATAAAATCTCTATGCTCTTTTACATCATAAGATTTTGCTCTTATTGATATGCCATCAAATTCTAGTGAACTTAAGGCAGACGCAACTATCAAAGTCTTATTTTTATCCATTAGAGATGCCCATGATGTCAAGAATACAACACACACAGCATCTACATTGAAATCTTGAGCTATTGGTTCTGGCAAAAAATTCCAAAAATATATTTTAGACTTGCTGTTGTTTCTGTCTCTATTGATGACGGCGTATACTCTTATTTTTTCAATAGGTATGTTGCCGTATTTTTCTGGAAATTTTAAACTTAACTTCTTAGCGATATCTAAGAAATCTTCTAATATTATGTATTCACCCGGATCTGGCACGTGAATATTTCCTCAATCTAGAATTAAACCAATTCCTCACAGCAGACTTAACGGCGCTCCACTGTATTCTTTCGGATACTAGATTGCCTGACATTTCCATCATGTCATTCCATAAATCATTAACTAATTCTGACTCGTTGGGTTTCTTAAAAAACAATCCTTTTTCAGAAGCAAAAATAGGATTGTTAAACGCATACTTTTTAAGGCAATGACCGCCAATAAATGCAGAAACAGGATCAAAAGATTTTGAATTCCAATATTTTCTTGACTTATTTATGGCGGATTGAAGGTCAGCAGATTCTTGTAATTTTAATGTAGAATCTACCATTGATAGATAGTGGGCATCTACCAACGAAGAAACACTCATCGACTTTAAGGGGAATCTCCATAAAGAATTTCCTATATTGCACCATGAAGCAACCCATGGTTTATAGGTTATATCTTCATCATAATAATCCAGACAAGCACTTACAGAAGTATAATTTCTATTCTCAAACTCATTTATTAAATAGTTTTTGTCTATATGATCTATTTTTATTTTGGAAGCAAAATGCTCTATACTTTTAGCGCCTGATTCATTGTATGCGCCATAGTGAATAAAATCGTTTTCTTTAAAAAGCCTTATTTTAGAGATTAGCAGAGCGGCGTTAAAGCAAAGCCACAACGAAGCAACAGTCACAGCCCTTACCTCCTGACCAGCAGAAGGGGCGTACCCGTAAATGGATACGCCCCTTCCTTGCTCTGCTGCAAAAGCTGCAAATTGACCAGAATGATCCATGCCGCATAGTGGGCTACATATACCTATGTTGGCTTTTTCACAAGTCACATTTCTAGATAAAGTCAATTTGTCATTAACATCTATTGGAATGCTGACAAGATTTATGATAGGACATTCATACTTAATGATATTATACTTATCACATGAAAGCAATTCTGGCTTATAGCAAAATGCGTATGAATCAACTCTGTGTCTCATCATCAAAACCAAATGATTTTGTAATGTCGTCTAAAACATCCCTGGCAGCGCTCTTCATGTAGGAAGAAACTTCTTCGCTATTCATAATGTCTATAACTTTACTGTTGAGCTTATCTCTTACGGATTGACAGGCTTCTATAAAACTTGCGTTTTCCAAAAGAGACTTGAATGCTGGAGAAGATATAAATTTTGCGATTGCTTGCAAATCTTTAGGCTTTATTTCTTTATCCAGTACGGGCTGAACAGCCTCCACTAAGTCTATTACATAGTCAGATATTATCGCATTACGATGTTTTCCTATTTCCTTTATTACGCATTCAGTGTATTTCTGCCTTATAGCGCTCATAAGCATGTCTCCGTCCTTGGAGCCCATGGCCATGGCTATTCTTTTTGGCTCAAGCGCCCTTTCTGCATTTTTCATCATTAACGCAGCCAGAGCGTGAGAGATCTCTCTTGACGGTTTCATTTAATGTCCAAATGATTAGGAATTAATAATGTGCTTATAAAGACTTGATGCGGCTATGTACCTGTTGTTTGGCAGTGACTCTATATATCCAGAAGATATAGCTGCAATATGGGTCCAGGCAGCCAAAGATTCTTCATAACTTTTGCCAGACATCCGCATCATGGAGTTCTTGTTCTTAATAAGCCATCCATAACTGACTAGTATTCCAGCAGATTGCAGCCTGCTCAATGCTGTCTCGACATCACTCTTCTCCATCTTAAGATACCTAGTAAGAACATCTACATCCATGGGTATGTCATGGAGAAAAGCATGACAAATCATTATTCCAACATGTCCAAGAAAGTCGTTGTAAGACATAGTGGACAGGTCGTTTCCGTTATTTACGATATTGCTAATTTCTGTGGCGGTCATTTTATATCCTTATTATTGCGAATTCACCTTCTGAGGCATGAGGAGCCTGTACTGAAACATATCTTTTTGGCTTATATTCTTCCTCACTTATAATCTTTGCAGAAGAATGAATGTGCAGCTGCATTGATTTCAAAGATTCCATCTTTTTAGCTAAAGCAAAATCTGCTTCAACATCTATGGATTCTCCCTCTCTGGGGTATGTATTTGTTATTAAAATGTTTGTGTATTTTGGTATTCTTTCAATTGACTTTATATATTTTTCTGGTTTTATGCACAAGAATGCATTTGACTGATCTTTTGCTTGCATGTGCTGAGGTATCCATGGAGTCCCATATATATTAAGACCTTTGCAGTTAACCGTATCATCTTGAACGTATTCTGCATGAATATAATTGCTTAATTGAGATCCATAAAATTCTGCAACATGATCATTTTTGCCTCCGACAATAATCTTGCAAGGTGCTGGAAGAGAATCCAGCCATGGATTGAATTTCTCTTGAATAAAATCAACTTGATTGGTAATATTCCAAGAGACAAGACTTTTGTCAAACAAAGGACAAAAACTACCGCAAATTATAGCAATGTCTACTGCCTCTTTTAACTGAGGCATTTGCGCAAAAACATCACTGCATGCAGCTATTATAGGCATTAGCCATTATTTAGAACGAGCTTTGGGGCAGACTCTTCCTGACCATCAGGATTGACATCATTCTTGTTTGCTGCGTTCTGAGCACGTGCTGCTTCCACATTCTTTATGAATGTTCCTAAAGCCGAATCAAATGACTCCATAGCCTTGTCAATGTCTTCCGCTTCAATTGGGAATCTCACCTCAAAAGGAGTTCCGTTATTTACAGCCTGAGCAACTCCAAAAAACTTATCTGGAGTATTGTCAGAAGGAATCAAACGCTCAACCTTATTGCCTTCTATATTTACGTACGACTTAATTTCCATTATCATTTTACATTTCCTCGAATTGAGACATGAAATCATTCACGATGTCGTCTAAGGACTGTCTCTCATCCTGACTCGGAAGTAATTCTAGTCTGAACACCCCAGAATTCATCCTAACTCTACTATATTTTACTGCTGAATCTTTTAAAATATTTTCAGCCGCTGGCATTTCCTTTTCCAATAAATTCACTACTAATGATTTTTTGTTTTTTTGCAACTTTGCTATGGCATGGATGAGATCAGAAAGAGAAGAAATCTTTAATCTAATAATTTCTTTTTTGCTAGAAGATTTCTTACCAGTCTTTTTCTTGCTCATAAAATTATACTATAAACTTTTTTCCTAGTTCTAGTCCTTCTGCGCTTAGCATCTTCCCTAATTTTGTTCCAGTTATTTCTTTGAGCGCTAGTAGCGGTAAGCCCGTCAGAAACAGAGCCACGATATCTGTACAAATGCAAATTAATGAAGTGACCGTGTCCCATTTCTTCCAGCATGTATCCCATAAATTTATCGACAGAAGATGAATATGGGCAACTAAAAACTGCGTCCATATTCTCCATTCGTTTCATAGTTCTCCAATGACTATAGCAGTGAATCCTTCTCGTATGCGACTCAAACTCAAGCATACTACGCGGAGGTCTCTGAGGAACTCCTCTGGATATTCCACTGCCAACCATTGTCATGTCATGATTGCATCTTATGTACTGAGACCATATATAGGATATTTTTGGATTAGACAAATATCTAGCCATTATTATCCCCACAGCATCTGGCATGAGAGCATCATCAGCATCCAATACGCCAAAATAATCGCCAGTTGCACTCATTAAGGCTTTTTGATAACTTTTAGCACATCCTATTTGAGTGTCATTTTTTATATAAACAAACTCAATCCCCGCATTTTTAAAAGGATCTTTTAAGTTGGAAATTAATTTTTCAGTTTCATCATTACTATTGTCGTCTACATATACGACTTCTAAAGGTCTATATTTTTGCGATATAACAGAATTAAAC
>JACCDG010234460.1_pt1 | contig 15526 bp, 26 predicted proteins | sample 7442471 | NCBI WGS metagenome assembly JACCDG01 (sample SAMN15323444, study PRJNA562643) | freshwater metagenome | isolation source: river surface water | place: USA:Blue River Watershed | collected 2017-08-17
ATCGAACGCGCCGTCCGCACGCAAGCGCTGTACGTGAAAACGTTGGGCGACGTGACACCGGCGGGCGCGGCGGCCTGGGCGGAACAATTCAACCTGCAAACGATACCACTAGGAGACGCAGCGTGACACCGTTAATCCAGTACCTCAACCTCGAAGAATACGTCCGACTTGCTGAGGAAGTGGACATCGCTAAAGAGCACCTGGACGTGGAGTTGCGCCAGTACAAGAAACAACCGGAAGTCCGCAAGGAACTGTGGCGTGAATTCATGTGGAAGTGGGAACCGACGCTGCTAGTCCTGTCCAACACGGAACGCTCATGGCGTACCACGCATAACAGCCGCGCCAATATCTTCCAGTGGATCGAGGCGCAACGTCAACTGAGGGAGGCCGCATGAAATCGAAGCTACTCATGCTGCTACTCGTCATCCTGTTTACCGTTCGCTTCGTAACCGGGCGGCGGTTTCCGCTCTACCTACGCATTGGAAGGAAGGTGTTACGTGGATAACAACCACACAATCAAGCAAATCGGCGACCGTTACCGCGTATTCATCAACCTCGGCAACGGTATGCGCTTCTTGCTACACGGTAGCTATGACACCCCGGAAGCTGCCGAAGCCGCGTATGCGCGGTGGCAGGCCGACGACGACAAGCGGCGCAACTGGCATGAGTTTCCGAATCACGAAGGGACGTGGGGATAATGGCACGCTCCCGCGCTTCCACCCGCAACTACCGTCGCTTTAAGCGAAAGTTGCGCCGCCCGCAAATGCCACCCGCACACGCTACCCGCGTATCCAACCGGGTACGCGGGAAACGCGTCGTCACGAAAGCGATTACGCGGTTTCACCCGCGCCCACCGTACCGAGGACGTGAGAGGAGGATCACATGGTCAACATAGCTATTCGCGGTCTACTGTACGCCGTCGCCGCCGTGCTGCTTGCACTCGGTTGCGTACTCTACGTTGTCCTGCTTGCGGTATCCGTGAATGCGGGGTGGGTGTGATGACCGTGTTTTACCTAAGATGTGATATAATAACGCAATCGCGTAAATGCGAACGCACCTGTAATCAGCAGGTGCGCTCTAACCTAGTCAAGCACACTGGAGGTGCATGATGGCTAAGACCTATTCTACCCCGCCCCTGCCTCTTTCACAACAATATAAACAGTTTATGCAGCGTAAGCTCAAGACGGTTGCGCTGTCCGGCTTCGATGTTGCCCCTGAAAAGGTGAATGCCAAGTTGTTCAAGTTTCAGCGGGACATCGTGCGCTGGGCTTGCAAGTTGGGCAAAGCGGCGATCTTTGCCGAGTGCGGACTTGGCAAGACGGCCATGCAACTGGAATGGGCGTATCAGGTCGCAGCGCATACCGGCGGCAAGGTGTTGGTACTGGCACCGCTGGCGGTAGCCGATCAGACCGTTCGTGAGGGTGCCAAGTTCGGCATTGACCTGCGCTATGTAGCGGACGGTGCCAGCGTTGTGGATACCGACGCGGTAGTGATTAGCAACTATGACCGCCTGCACCTGTTTGATCCTCAGCAGTTTGTCGGGGTTGTACTGGACGAGTCCAGCATCCTTAAGAACTTCACTGGCAAGACCAAACGCGCCATTTTTGACGCTTTCAAGGCTACGCCCTACAAGCTGGCCTGTACCGCTACGCCAGCGCCTAATGACCAGCTAGAACTAGGTAATCATGCCGCCTTCCTCGATGTCATGGAAGCGAATGAAATGATTTCGCGCTGGTTCATCAATGACACGATGGAAGCGGGCAATTACCGCCTCAAGAAACACGCGGCTAAGGACTTTTGGCGCTGGCTCACTAGCTGGGCTGTGTGTCTGTCACGCCCTGGTGATTTAGGCGCGGAATATGAAATGGCGGGGTTTGATCTGCCACCGCTGAACATCCGTGAAACCACCTTGACCGCCAGCGCCGCCACTATTGCCCGTAGCTGGGAAGAGGGGCGATTAATTCCAGACGATAAGCCATCATCAACCGGACTGCATAAGGTCAAGCGGGAAAGCTTAAGCCAGCGCATTGAAGCGGTTAAAGGCATCGTCGATAGGATTGCGCCCGATGAACCCATCTTGATTTGGTGTGACACCGATTACGAAGCCGACGCGCTGAAAATCGCTTTCCCGGAAGCGGTTGAAATTCGCGGTAGCCATAAGCATGAGGTCAAGGCCGCTGGCTTGCTGGGCTTCGCAGACGGCAAGCATCGTATCCTCATCACCAAGCCGGAAATCGCCGGGTTTGGTCTCAACTTCCAGAACTGTTCACAGCAAATTCTAGCGGGCGTTTCCTTCAGCTTTGAGCGCTTCTACCAGGCCGTCCGGCGCTCCTATCGGTTTGGGCAAACACGCCCGGTCGATGTGCATCTGGTGTACGCGGAAACCGAAGGCAACGTGGTACAGGTACTCAAAACTAAGCAAGGAATGTTCCGGGAAATGCAACAGGGGATGAACGAAGCCATGAATGAATACGGACTGTTTCGCGGGGACGATACACGCGGTCTAACCTTGCCTCAATCGAACGTCGCTAAGGGGCAAAACTGGACGCTGTACTTAGGCGACTGCGTAGAGCGCATGTCAGAGATTGAGGATAACTCAATTGATTTTGGCGTGCATTCTCCCCCATTTGCTAACCTGTACATTTACAGTGACTCCGTAGCCGACATGGGCAACAGCGCTGACGATCAGGAGTTCTTCCAGCACTACAAGTTCCTCATCTCCGAGCTGCTCCGCACAACCCGCCCAGGCCGATTGGTTGCGGTGCATTGCAAGGATCTACCGACCTACATGAACCGGGATGGCGCGGCGGGGCTGAAAGACTTCCCTGGCGAAATTATCAAGGCATTTGAAGCGGCGCGTACTGAGGCTCAACCCGACGCCTACTGGCAATATCACAGCCGTGTGACCATCTGGAAAGATCCGGTTATCGAAATGCAGCGCACTAAAAATCATGGCCTACTGCATAAGAATTTCGCCGGGGCTTCGGAGAACTGCCGTCAGGGGATGCCGGATTACCTAGTTGTCTTTCGCAAGCATCCAACCGAAGGCGGGATACCTGTTAAGCAAAAGCGCAAGCCCGGTGACTACATTGGCACTGAAGGCCCACAGGATAAGGACTTTAAAGGATGGGCGCGTGGCGAGGAAGCATCTTACTCCATCGCGGTTTGGCAGCGCTACGCTTCCCCGGTTTGGTTTGACATCGATCAGACCAACGTACTCAACTACGAAATGGCGCGGGAGTCGGAAGATGAAAAGCACATCTGCCCGCTCCAGCTAGACGTGATCGAGCGCAGCATCCAGCTATGGACGAACCCCGGCGAAACCGTGCTTACGCCGTTTGCTGGCATCGGTAGCGAAGTTTACAGCGCAATCAAGCTGGGGCGTAAGGGTATCGGCATTGAGCTTAAGGAAGCGTACTGGCGACATGCACAGCGGTTCTTACGTCAAGCGGAGTTAGAGGCTAATCAGGTGGACTTGTTTACCTGGGCAGACCAGAACAAAAGCGCATAGTAATATCATGAACAGGGGTGGGTAACTGCCCCTGTGGAGCCTTGATTATGAGTACGAATGTTCTAACTTGCGCTATGAAATCATGGCGAACTGTGGTAGAATTTACCTTACATACAACGTGCCGGAACTGCGGAAACAGCCCGGCACGTCTAGCCCAATGACCTACTGAGGAGGCACTGGACATGATAGAGATATTATCTCATATTCCCCCTATTCCGCAACCCTTTGCGGAACCAGACCCTTACCATATCGAACCGCATCAGTTCCTTGAACTTCTGTTCTGCAACGTGCCAGACGGGTTTATTGAAGTTTGCTACCTTGCGCCTGAAGGGATGAAACTTTATCCACATACCGTCGTGGCATGGCGACCGTTGCCATTAGGTCATGTGGAGCCGGGTCTAGCGCGGGTGATGGAATTCAACCGGGATGGATACGGGTGCTATTTTGCGCCCGTCATCCGTAACCGTGCTTACGAACCTGAAGAAAAGATAAACAAAAACGGGCGACCGTACCTGTTTTATCCACGCGGTAAGGCAACCGACGCTTACTGGATTACCGCGCTATGGGTTGATGTAGACGTGGCAGGGAGTGAAGGCTATGAAAAACTCGCTTCACTCAATCCACCTGCGAGCGTGATTATCAATAGCGGCGGGGGGTGGCATGGCTACTGGCTGCTGACTGAGCCGCTAAAGATAGGCGACTGGAACCGGGACGCCATTAAGCAAACCATCAAGGGCATGAATATTGCTTGCGGCGGTGATACCAAAGTGGCCGACCTTGCCCGGATCATGCGCCTACCAGGAACCGTCAACACGAAGCCGGGACGCGGGAACGTCTGCGAGATTTACGACCACATCCCTGCTTACTACCACTACAACGAACTTGAAGTGCAATATGCACCACTGGCAGCGCCCGCACAGCTACCTATTCGCCGCGCTATCCCAGTAGCCGCAAGCGTCGGAATGCCTCGATGGGTGGAAGAATACCTGAATACGGGCGCTCCTAAAGGTGAACGAAACAGCCGCGCTTACGCCGCCGCCCGCGCCTTACTCGATAACGGGTTCTCAGGTGTGGAAGTAGAGCGCATGGTGTGGAGCCGCGCCAGTGCCGACGGGTTAGACGACCACGAAATTGCAACCTTATTACGTAGTGCTGAAATGGCACCACGTAACGCGCCGAATATTGATCGCACGATACACACCGGGATAGCGACAGATGACCATCTGATGCGCTATCGGGGGGCTTAGCTATGTCTATCAAGGTTATGGAATACGTTTGGGAAAATTCACGTCAGAAGGCATCGCTACGCCTTGTGTTACTGGCGATTGCTGACAACGCTAACCATGACGGGGATGCTTATCCGGGTATCCCTCATCTTGCCCGTAAGTGCAACATGAGTGAACGCACTGTGCAGTTATCCATTCAGGCACTTGAACGCGCTGGAGAGTTACAGGTCTTTACAGGACTAGGGCGCAAGACTATCAGCGGGTCAACAAATTTGTACCGCGTAGTGCTTCCGTATGCTAATCAGGAACTGCCGACGAACTCAAAAGGTAAGCCGATTTACCCAAGAGCGGTGAAAGCGGTTTCACCTCGCAAATTCAAGGGGGTGCAACCAGTTTCACCTGATGAGGTGCAACCATATTCACCTGATGAGGTGCAACCAGTTACACCCAAACCGTCCGCTGATCCGTCCCCTGAAGCCGAAGACGCCGCAACTGCGTTGGTCAATGCGTGGATACAGTCCGCTAAGCAATACCTGCCGCTTGGATACAACGCTGCAAAGTGTATCGAGATGGCAAAAGACCTACTGACATGGAACCCGCCGATTACACCGGAAGACGTGCGGATTGTGACCGCCTCGAAGGTGTCTATCCCGCGCAAGAGTGATTACGCCTTTGCGTACTTGGTAGCTGACTTGACTGGGTATCAGCAGCGCCGTGTAGCACAGAAACAGGCACCTAAGACCGCTACTGAATTAGACGGCATGAGCCAATGGCGCGCCGCACAAATGAAGAAGGAGGCATCGTGAGCGTTACAGCATTTGTCGAAAACTGGAACCGTCTAGCTGAGCATGTGCTTGCGGTGCTTCTGGCAGAGGAAGGCGTTCATCAATCATCAGGGCGCTATGAAAGTGCGGTGTATGACGTTGGCCTCAAGGCGCGGTCGTTTCCTGCTGGGCATTGGCGGGCGGCATTTCAGGCGATTGACGCCTTACGCGGGGAAGGTGCGCCCGTTCATCGCACAACCGTTCTGACGCAACTAAACGGCGCGGTTGATGAGGCGTGGATTGCCCAACGGATTGCCCTGTACAGTCCGATGATTGACGGGGATGTATTTGACCGCAACGTTAGGGACTTAATCAAGATTGGTGAAGTCGCCAATGTGCGCCAGCAATTACGCGATGCTGACATGGCGCTATCCAACGGTGAAGACCTTAACACGTCGGTCGTCAAACTGATGACCGAGTTGGTATCGAGTGGCGAAGATAGCATCAAGAATGAAACCGCTATCGCGTTAGGCGATGACTTGGTAACGCACATGGCATCGGAACCCGACCGCCTGTTAGCAACGGGTATCGAATGCCTAGATGCGTGGATGGGCGGTATCGGGGTTGACGATGTTATCGGACTTACCGCGCCGTACAAAATGCGTAAGTCTACCCTAGCCCGTAACATCGCCTTGAACATGGCGCGGGAAGGGGCAAGCGTTGCGATCCTCATGTATGAAAGCAACCGCCGCATGGTTGCCGCGCAATTCGTTTCCATGCTGGCGATTGAGTACCTTGTCAAGAATGACCTGTACTACGGCAAGCGCAACGGTCACGAATTCCGCTGGATCAGCGCAAAGGACTTGGTTGTACAGCGCAAGGGTTACAAGAAATGGTATCCCGAAAAGGTAGCCGCCGTCGATTACGGGATTGCTGAATGGCGCAAGCTTGAAAACAACATCCGTATTTACGACAAGTCTAAGCAGGGTGGCAAGTTGGTTGACCTTGCAAGCGCCCATCGGGTACTGCTACGGGATAAGCGGTTGTATGGTACCGATATAGCCATCATTGACCATGCAACGCAAATCATGGAACCGGGAAGCGTTTACGACCGGATGCAAAAGATTGCGCCGTTCCTCGAAACACTGGCGCGGCAAGAGCAGTTTGCAATGTGCATCCTCGCGCAGATGAATGAGGAAAGCGTCAAGGGTAGCCGTGATAGCCATTCTCCTGGTGTGAAGGGCGGCGGCGATTTACCCGCAGCTTGCGATTACCTGTTTACCCTGAGCTATCGGGAAGCCGACGCAGACGGTATGCGCGATGACAGCACCATGACGATTACTATGCACCTATCACGTTATGGTACTGGTGGTTCGGATGTGAAGCAACCTATCCCGATTGACCCGGCAAGCGGTTTGCACTTGAAGACAACCCGCTCATTTAATCTGAATGCATTAGGAGATGTAGCATGAACACCATGAAAGTCTCACAGCAGACCGCCGCTTACTTTTGGCGCAAGCACTTCGGCGGCGCGGTTCCGCAAGGCATCGCGTACTTCATCGTAAGCGGTATCGAGTACGCGCCGACCGTACCCGGTGTCTACGCCGTCGCCGGGGCAACCGGGTTAACGGCGCTCTACGTCGTCGGGAAGCGGGAAGCGAAGGAGGTGGCAGCGTGAAGTATCGGTGTAAGGGCAAGTCGTTAAACGTCCTAGCTCGCGGTTTTATGCGCTATGAAAAACTGCTGTATGCCCGATACGACATATTGGGGGAAGAAACCGCAGAGAGAACTACGGTTCAATTATGGGAACGTCGCATGAAAGCACATCACGAAGCGCAAGCCATACACGAAAGAATGGACATATTGGCATGGCACATTGCCGTGCAATTCTCAAAGAGCATAGGACTAGACACTACCCGATTGGAGGCATAGGAACATGAACACGTTTCAAATCGCAGCGTATCAGCACCACGTCGTCATCGGTATCCCGCTTGCGGGCGGCGGCACCTGGGATTGGTGGCTCACACCGCAGGACGCCGACGCGCTGTCGTGGGCAATCGGGGAAGCGTTAGCGCAGTTGGGGAGCGAGCAAGAGGGGCGCATGTACGCGGGCGACCTGTTCACCTACGAGATCGGGCAAGCGATGACGCAAACGGGTGTGCGCGTCGTCGATGTCGGGGAGGTGGAAGCGTGATATTCCAACACACAGTTGACAAGGTGCTTGACGGCACGAAAACGCAGACGCGGCGGCGGGTGAAACCTACGCATGGTGAATGTTATCTGTATGACGACTACACAGGGGAACCGCTCGGCATTCTTGCTGTAGGTACTGACAAGTCGTGGTTGTATGGTTGCGGCAAAACCTACGCCGTGCAACCCGGACGCGGTAAGCGCGCCGTCGGGCGGATACGGGTTACGGGGTTGCGACGGGAGGACGTGCGAACGATTAGCGACGACGACGTGAAAGCGGAGGGGTTTAGCAGTTACCGTGATTTCATGTGGACGTGGATTAGTATGCACGACAAGTCACACGCCGCCATGATTGAACGCGGTGAACTGAATACGGACTACGGGGTAAAGCACCGCCCCGCCGACCGTTACGACGCATGGGTGATCGAATTCGAGTTAGTCAAGGAAAGCGTCAGCAATGGCTAAATTCACGCTATTTGACGACGCGCCTGTAACCACAGCGGAACATGCGTCAAAAACGCGCTATGAGGCTCCTAGCGCTAAATCAGGGCAATCTACCGGCGCGCCCTGGTTGATCGATTACCTGAACGCAACCACGCCACCCGATGACCGCGTGATCTGCTACCGGCAACTCGTCGGCGAGACGTGGGTATGGGGGCGCAACTGTCCACCCGAAAGCGACGGTTACGTTTCCGTATTCGCGGCGGGCGTTGCGGACGCGGGAAGCGCTAGGGCGTGAGGTGCCGGGGGAACTTGAAATCGTGCAAGCGCCTGCAAACAAGGCAGCGGCGTAACCGTGAAAGAAGTCACCGCGCTTATCGTGCTCGCCGGTCTCGGTTACGCCGATGGCTACTGCCTGACGTGTCAGCGCGTGTTACCGGATACCGAGTTCGAGGTTTGCCCGGTGTCGATTGCGGCGAACGGGCAGCCGTACCCGACGCGGTATCGGCGGCGGTGGCAGTGTGCGAGTTGTCGTGCGCGGTGGGCAAGAATAAAACCGTTACCGATGGAGTTAGTGTTGGACATAGTTATACCGATACGGGCAGCGAGGGATTACAACAGGAGGCAGGCAGCGTGAAAACGAACACAATTACATTGGGCAAGTATGTAACACCTGAGGAAGCGTACATGAACGGGTTGGATATACCGGAACCGAAAGATGCACTGACGACGCTGTGGAATAGCACCGCCGCGTTTCACAAACGCTTCGATACGATGAGCGAACTTGGTTTCCTTGAGGCGCAGCACCGCGTTCTATTTGAGGAATTCGCAGAGTTTACTTACGCCATCCACAGCGGCACAAGCGCAGCAGATGAGATTGCGGATACGCTTGTCGTCGCAATCGGCTTGCTCATTCATAGCGGGTATACGTTAAATCAATTGCAGTTTGCCATCCGCGCCGTCGCCGCCAAGAATGACGCGAAAACGACGGAGACCCATGCGAAGGATGCGAAGGGTAAGGTTGCGCGGAAAACGGCGTAAAAGCGTACCAGTAGATTGTAAAAGCGGGATGCCTTAAGCTGTATCTATATGGTAACAAAATGGATACAGGGAGGAAGGCCGATGGACAAAGATATTGAGATTGTTGGTTTTGATGGGGGTAACGCAAACGTCAAGGTGGATGGTCGCCAGACGGTTGCGTTCCCTCATGCGCTGCTACCGATGACCGATAGCGAGGTTTCGACGTTAACCGGGGAGGATGCTAACGCAGCGGGTGTTGAACATGCGTGGCGTGTCGAACGGAAGCGCGGGCGCCATTGGCAGGACATGGGATGGTTCATGATTGGTCAACGTGCCATGCGAAACGGTAAAGGTTCGGTCAAGTTCGGCGCGGCACGTTATACCGATACCTATTTCGGCGTGTTGGCTGCAATCGGCTTGTTCCAGTGTGACACGCCTAACGGTTCTGATGTATTGCTAGGCGGATCACATACACCCGACCATCGCATCTATAAGCAGGACATGATTAACGCTGCGATGGGTCAATGGCGTGTCACTAATCCCGGCATGGAAAACGGCATCCGTCAGTTTCATGTTCGTCAGGTGTTTTGCCTTGATGAGCCTGTTGCCGCTTATCGCCATGCAACTATTTCTGATGCGAACGCCGGACAGTTTCACGGTGAGGAATGGCTACGCAGTGGCGTGGTTATCGTGCTGGACATCGGCGGCCTAACGACTGGCGTGTCAGTGGTTGAGCAGCGGCGCGTAGATTATTCTGCCGGGGCTTCTGATGACATCGGAATGCTTGATGTGCTGGATGAACTCGCAAAGGGTATCCGTAAGCGTTACGTCAGGCAATTGACCAACACGCCGTTTCTGGATATGCACAAGGTGCGTAACGCGCTTCGAGTAGGCAAGTTTGACGCGGGTGGTTATGGCATGTTGGATGTCAAACAAGAGGCAGAACGGGCGCGGGGTATTGTGTTAAACCGTATCCCGGCACTGTATACCCGCTTCGGTGGTAAGGAAAATTACAACGGCGTTCTTCTAGCAGGCGGTGGCAGTGCTGACATGGCAACTCAATTGCGTGAATTGATTGACCACCCGAACATTGCATTTGCTGATCCCTCGATGGATCAATTGCACTTCTCAACGGCGCGGGGTTCCCGTAAGGTTTTGCGGACGCTGTACAAAGCGGGAAAGATCAAAATCTAATGGCTCCTGCTAAGAACCCTAGTACGGCTTACTTCTTTCGCTTGTGGCACACTGGACGCGATAAGCCCTACCTTGAACTGATGAATGTGTGGGTGAATAACTTGCGGAAAGAGTGCGGCGGCGTTTCACCTGCTGTAGCACAGGTGTTCCGCGAGTTGATTGATTATCGCATGGGCAGTCAGTTGTCAAAGGATGAGGAAGTGGAAGCCGTTGGACTTACCGATGTAATCCGGCAATTGGTCATTGACGAAACCCGGCAAGCGTTGCGCTTGCTACTCGATAGCCCTGAGTACATGGGTAGGTTGCAGGTGATGCAAGCGCAACGCGTCCCTTCATTTGAAGGTGATATTGACGAAAATGACATTGACGCATTGCTAGAGGATTTAACTGGGGGGCAGTAATGGCTTACATTGATAACTCAAGTCTTGAATGGACTACGCAGGGCAAGCGTGATGGTCGGCGGCTAGGCGTGTGGTTATGGCTGCTGCGTTGCACTGTGATTATCGCGGTGTTCGTGCTGCTCAACTTGGACGGCTTTAGTAGCCCGTTGGTGTCTGTCTGGTTTGCCTTCATGTCAATCGGATTGATTGCCCTGTGGGTAATCTTTGACGGCTTGTGGCGCGTGGTCGAGTTCATAGACAAGCGTTTTAAGTGGAGCATCCGGATTAACGCGGGCAAGCGGTATGAATGGCAGGATCGCTTTTGGCGCAACGCTATCGAAACCATGCCGCCGGGGCATTACGTCTATCTGCTGTATGAAACCTATGCCGGGTGCTACAAGATAGGACATACCCGCAACCCGTCCCGACGTATCTATGATTTCAACGTCAAGCTACCGATTAAGTTCCAGGTGTTAGCGGCCATCAAGTGTGATGACATGTACGCACTCGAAAGCGAACTGCACACGCGGTTTGCCCGCAACCGCGTTGACGGCGAATGGTTCACGCTGACCGATAACGACGTTCGCTACATACACGCACTCGCGGAGGCGGCGTAACCATGACTAAGCCCATTGGCACTGAATACTGGACACTGTTTCCGCCGTCGTTTATGTCTACAAACTGGCATTGGACGTGGTACAAGTACCGGGTAACGGGTCACGATGTCGTGAAACAGGATACTCTGTTTCACGGTGTCAGCGTCGAGGAACCTGTGGAAATCGTTCAATGTGTAGATATGCGTCGCTATCCGGTAGACGCAAACACGGCGGCGCGGTTGATGAGTGCGGGTATCGGCTGGTAATCCGCACCAGTAGACCCGGCAACCGTCACCGCGTACACTAAGCTAACGAGGTTACACTATGACCAATCGCAACGATGAAGCCTACAACCTGTATCAGCGATACGGCGATTACCGCAAGGTGGCAGCCGAGATGAATATCAGTTACGACGCGGCGCGGGGCATGGCCTCACGCGGTCGGCGGGCGCAACCGGGAACCGTGAGTGAGTTGTACACGGTGGATGAATTGGCGCGAGAACTGGCGGAGGAACGCGCTAAGAATGCAAAGCTACAGGCCGCGCTGGACGATTACGAGAACCCGCTAAAACAGGTGGGCGAGGCGTGGAAGTTCGACGGGGATTGGATCATCGTAGGCGACATTCACCTGAACACGATGAACCGCGCATGGGCATCGCAACCGCCCGCGATTGCCGCCCGCTGGTTAACGGGTAAGCGTCGGTTGCTGTTGGCGGGCGACTTCCTGAATATGGATGCGTTTAGTAACTACGAGAGCGACGTATCTTCGCACGCGTTCCGCAGTGAGTTGGCAGCGGGGCGCGATTTCCTCAACACATACCTTGATACGTTCGACGACATTTATATTTTGATGGGCAACCACGACCGCCGACCGGGGAAACGCACGAAAGGCACGATTAAGGCGGAGATGGTGTATCAGATGATTGCGCCGTATTCCAACCGCGTACATGTATCCTCGTGGGGATGGGCAACCATTCAGGCAAGTACCGGAACATGGCGCGTTACGCATGGCTCGAACTACAGCGTCAACACGCTTGCGGTGGCAAGCAATCTAGCGCAGAAGTTTCAGCAGCATATCATCGGTCATCATCAGCACCATCTAGCTATCGGTTTTGACCGCTACAAGCGTTACCTGATTATCGACAACGGCGGGTTATTCCTTGAGGATCACTTGCTGTACACGCGGTTAGACGATAACACCATGCCGCGCATGGTCAACGGCTTTACGATGCTCAAAGGTGGATACCCAACGGTGTTCGGGCCGCCGCCGTTCACCGATTGGCGGCAATGGTTGGATAATGAAAAAGTGCTGGAGGTAGACGCGGCATGAGATACGTTTACGAAGCAGTCATTAACGACGCTAACGGGGACTGGTATCAGGGTGTCCCGTCGCTAACGTTTGACACTTTGGAATTGGCAAAAGAATACCTTGAGCGTCGAATGAATTTAACGAGCGCCGCTGCGTGGGAGGAAGATGGAGAACCCGACCGCTGGGAGGTTTGCGTGGATGGCGCGTGGCTACTTATAGACCGCGTGGAACCCTTCTACAGTGCGGACGATGCGTTGCGCTTCGCCTATGAACTTATTTCGGTTGGAGGTGCCTAATGTCATGGTCTCAATTAATCATCGTCGGTAACGTGGGTAACGTCAAAGAAATCAAGTACACGCAAGCCGGTCATGCAATCCTTGAGTTTTCACTGGCTGTCAATGAACGTTGGGGAGATGGTACCGAACATGCGACGTGGTTTCGCGTAAGCGTGTGGAATAAGTTAGCGGAGACCATGACGCAATTTATCCATAAAGGTAAAATGGTGATGGTCGTTGGCACGGTATCGGGTAGCGCGTACCTGGATAAGAACAATCAACCCGCGTACTCCCTCGAAGTACGCGCCCGCGATGTCCGTCTGCTCGGCGGACGCGGTGACGGGGAAGCGGGTAGCGACGGTGACGATGAAAGCGGCGGGGGGATACCGTTCTAATGAGCGAGAAACTTGAATTACTTATGCGGTTGGTTGAGGCAGATATTCAACTGCGTTATTGGCAAGAAATTGCGCGTGCAGTCCTACGTAATATGCCAACTGTTGACCCGGAAACATATCACAGCACTGATGAGCAGTTAGCCTATCGAGATGGCGTGAAAGCACAATCGGCACTCGTTACCGAGATGATTAAAGTATTCAAGGTGTCGTTTTTGCCACCAGTAGGGCCGCGTGATGACGATCAGTCCTGATACCGCTACCCTCATCCGCCAACAAGCACGCACGATTGCGCGTCAACAGCAACGGATTGCGGAGTTGGAAGCGGAAAACAAGATACTGACGACTATGATTGACTTGATTATTGACCCGGTAGTACCTGACACGCCTGTGATTACTGTTCGTGAGTTTGTTATGGAGCATAACCATGCAACCGAGTGAAAAACCGAAGGAAGTTGAAGCCGTCGTCTTAAAATCATTCTTAGACCTACCACCGCTGGAATCGCGCCCGTCGCTTGTGGAACGCGTGGCAAAGCTGGAGGAAGCTGTCGCAAAGGAGCGAATTCAAACTAGAGAACGGTTTGCGGCGCTGGAGGCGCGGGTGGCAAAGCTTGAGGAAATTATCAAAAGCTTAGAGGCACGGCTTTGTGCCTTAGATGACGATGGATGGCAGCCGGAAGAAACTATGTATGATTTAGAGGTTTAGGTAAACAAAAACCCCTAGCGCCAACTAGGGGTTAACCAAACATGAGACCTACACTCAATGGTGAAAGCAAGTCTAGCACAGGCAATCGAGGTGAACAATGGGAACTCGGTACGGTATCGAAAAAGTCTTTTCAGGCGACAACACGGGTAACGTGCGGTGGATTGAAACCAATGAAGTAGTCGAACCGTTGCGCGATATGGCAACCGTGCTATCACGGGAAACGGGTAGCGTGTACGCCATCGTCGAACTAAACCCGGTGGGTACGGAGTGGCGACACTATACCTATTTTGAGGGTCAAGAGTTTGCGAACACCGCAGAGGGCGCGGTGACAGTTCCCGCGTAATCGGTAAACAAAAACCCGACTGTGCGATGCCGGGTTCCTGTATTCTGGAATGCTGCTACTTTTTAGGTCGCTTCATTTAGATTAGCACAGGTGTTCATTCTGTGTCAACTATGAGGTGACTAATTGGCTACAAGTTACGAGGAAGCCTTAGACAAGGCAGCACTCATGAAACGGGTGCATTACAAGCGCATGGCGGAGTATGTCATGCGGCGGGCAGTCAATGGCATGTTGCTTGCGCCTACCGAGGTAGACCCGGCCTACGCATTCCTTGACGTGATGGCGGGTGTACGCGCTGAAATCAATTGGTGGCGTAACCGCGCCTTCTGGGACTTCCCCGGTACCGCGCATTCGATTACCGAGTTCGAAGCGGTGGATAACATCCGGGTCGCCACAGGTGGACGGCGGGATAAGCGAGCATGGCAGCTGGAAGATGGGCGCATTGTCCTGAGCGAACGTAGCCCCGATAACGACGTACAAGTGAGCGAGATGCTAGAGAACGCGCTATCGGTGGAGGAGAGTAAGCCACTGAAGCGGCAGAACGCGGCACATCGGCAGACGTTACGCGAATTATTGGCACAACGCGGCGAAACGCTTTACTTTTACGAGGATGCAGAACCGGGTAAACCGTCGTCGATTGTGGTACAGATTGACCGCGCTGCGTAGGTATTGACATGTGTTATATAATAAATCTAGCAAGCGCCATCACTGGCGCTTTTTTCATTGCAGGCGCTTGCACTCACATGCCGGGGGCTAGGTGACAGGTTCGGTTGAACTCCGAACCAGCGGTGCAACTCCGCGACCCCGCACTGATGACGGAGGGCGACATCTATTCTCGATGGATGTCTCAAATGGTTAACCCTCCGTCGTTTCATTTCCCCTAAATCCCAAACTTATCCCAAAGAGTAACCCATGACTGTATTACAGAGCGATCCGGGGCCGGAACGTCGCGTTACCTTGACGATTGCCAGCGGTGAACACGTTAGCGGCGTGATGTCGGTAAGCAACGTTCGCCCGCGTGGCTTGGCGGTCTTGGTGCCACACGCTTGGACAGCTGCCGACCTCTTGATTGCGGTTAGCCCGGATAACTCCACATGGCATTTACTCGAAGATCGTAACGGCGGGTTGGTGCGCCTCACGGGTATTAACACCGCTACCCCGTTAACCTCGGTCACAGGTGTCA
>JACCDG010631330.1_pt1 | contig 15525 bp, 9 predicted proteins | sample 7442471 | NCBI WGS metagenome assembly JACCDG01 (sample SAMN15323444, study PRJNA562643) | freshwater metagenome | isolation source: river surface water | place: USA:Blue River Watershed | collected 2017-08-17
ATGGTCGCTCATACTTGTACTACTCATTGTCATTTTATTCAATTTATCTGCAAGCATATCTGCCCCAGATTGTGTTTGCACAGGTGAAGGAGTAGGCATTACCCCTTCTTTTTTATCCGAATTTTCATTTAGTACTTCTATACCTGCATCTTTGTATATCTTCTCTTCAACTTTTGGAGCTACTATAGTTTTTTCTGTTACCAATGTTTCTTTATATGGAGGTCTCGGGACTTCTTCTTCCAAAACATGAGCTACATTTTTATTGTTATCATCCCAGTGCTCTTTTAGTTTTGAGCGGATGCTTTTAAGCACACTTTCATTTACTTCATTTACAAGTTCTATGGATTTGTCTTTCGGTAATCCGACTTTGGACTCCACTTCTTTCTCGTAACTATCAGGGTGTATCATGTTTAACACCAGTTTTGTTGTCACTTCTTCGAGAGCAGACATTTGATCAATAGATAGTTTGTATTTTGAAGCTATGCCGTAAAGGCCGGATTGGTAGTTTGACTCAGAGATTGCTCTTTGTAATTCTGGCGGAAGGGACAGGAATCTTTCGTCTAGTTTTTTTGTATCACCATAAGCCTTTTCTATGAGCTCCGTAGAATTTTTCTCGAAAATTTCTTGTAATTGCGGGCGGATTGTTGCGAGCGCTAGGTCGTCTATATCTTTTGTCATTTTGACCATAGACTCTGTAGATATAGATATTTCTCTCTGGATGTTATCGTTGTATTCATCCATATCTATTATTCCAAGCATGACAAGAGTGGTCTCTGTCGCCAGAGTCTCTATCTGTTCCTCTGTAAGAGCATATTTTGCGCTTATATCCCTCAGCGAATCCATCCATTTCATACTCGAAAATACTGCCTGTACGTCGCTCGGAAGCTTTGAATAATAGTATGCTATTTTCTGTTTTAATTGTGCCTGATCCATATGTTATTTAATGATGCCCACCCCCATGCCCATCTTCTTTTTTCTCGTCTCCGACATGAGATAAATCGACTTTTACATTTGTACTTTTTAGAGCTTCAGTTATTGTATTTGCTAAGTCTTTAAAGAAATCTTTTTGTCCTGTGCCCATATTTATATTCGATTGTTTAAACATACTTCTCATGCCACCTGCGATGTTTGATGTTAATCCACTCGCAATCTTGTTTGCCACAGTATCATGTTCTTTTGTTTGAATTTTTGACATGTTTCTTACATCATAACTGCCTGTTCTTGTAGATTGTAATACTTTACTGCCGAGACTCTGCTTGATTTTTGAATCTCTTACTGTTTCCTTAGCTCCATGGGCAATTCCACCAGGAGCAGCACGTTGTGCTGCAACTTGAGTATTAACATTTTGTTGTTCTATATTGGTTAACTGAGAGAATTTTTTATTTCCATACATTTGTCTAGCTACGATATCTCTATCTATTGTATCGGCAACGTTACCGCGTTCTGTCATAGTCAAATCATTATAGTTTTTGTGATATCTTGCCTGAGCTGTATCATTGAGAGTTTTTCTTGCATGTTCTCCCTTCTCAACATTCTTTTGATCTGAATCAACACCTCTTCCGATTCGTCTTTGTAGTGAATCAATTCCTGTAGCATTAAATAATCTACCTTTTAGTTTATCATAAGTATTTTTACTCTCTCCGTTTCTATATCTTTCTCCAGCTGTGTCACCTGTTGCTCCTCCTTTCATAAATGCCCCAATTGTACTTCTTCCCAAAGCTGCTGCACCCAACGCTGCACCACCAAGAGCGAGACCTCCAACTGCTGCAACTCCACCAGTGATTGATTGACCGAGTTTGCCAGACATGTCTTTTGCAACACTTTTTGCCCTTAACATTAAAATCATAATAAACGCAAAAGGCATAATTACTTGTATGACGAAAGCTGCACCACTAGATTCATTATTTATTGTTATTATATCTATGACAGTTAAGAATTTTAATATAAGGTACAAGAAAAACATAAAAATCGGGGCTAGAAACGCTAAACTAATAGTTTCAGGCCACCAATGTTTCCACCCAACCAAATTCATGCCTTGCATTGAAGGTACTGTGTAACTAAAGAAAGCAAGAGGAGAAAGTATCATAGCTACCCATAAGCCTATAACTCTTGCAACAAAGATAAGTCCAACAGAAAGGAAAACAATCATACCTACTACATTCACTGCTGTTGCAAGTAATGTAACTAGAAGAAATGTCCCAGCTGACAAGCTTTCACCCCCACCTTGCCCACCCTTGTCTTCTATATCTGAAACTTTTTGAGAGTTTATTATCAAATTTTGTGGATCAACCTTGCTTACTATTGCAGCAGATAGTTGCATTTCACCATTTGGTCCAGGTTGCGATATTATAGAGTCTGCCCCATCTACTTCTTCAATAGTTTTTATTGTTCCTGAATTATAAAATACCCTCGCTAAAATATTTGATGAGTCTACTATTAATTGTGCAGCGAATAGACTAAAATTTATGAGAAGACCGATAATGATAACATTTATTATCATCTGTTTCGTATTTGGTCCATGGCCTCCACCCATCCCTAATATTGTTCTAAATGCTATATAAAGAAGAACAAATATAAAAAATATGTTACAAAAATCTCTAACCATTCCCCACCCTCCAGTAACAAAAGATGTAGAATACGATTTATCTTGGATTGAATAGTGAAAAGTATTATCAAAAAATATTCCAGCGAGTGAAAACAGGTAAGAAGTAGGAACGAACAATACGTAGTAAACCATTTGTGCGATACATCCAGTGAATGTGCCATCTATCGGATGGGCAAATACACAATCTGGCATTACATCTTTACTTCCTTGTGCTTTTTGTGCTGATTTTAATTCATCTTCTGCTTTTGAGTATGCTTTTTCTAAATCCAATAATTGAGCCTGGCTTATTGAATTATTGCTGAAATCTATTTTTCCTTGTTCATAAGCTGCTTTAGCATCATCCAATTTTTTTTGAAGTTGATCTAAAGAAGATGATCCCCCTCCCCACCCATAAGGTCCTGCTTCTGCTTGTAATTTTATTACTGAAAATGTTTTACTTTGTTTGTTTATCTGCACGCTAAATGGCGCGAAGATGTTCACGACTATAAGAAGTATAAGAATTGAGGGGAGAATTTTTCTCACACAGTCTATTATACCAATTTTCTTTTTAAATCACAGTAAATATCTCTGTATTATTACCAGATATTGAACATGAGCTCGTATAGACCATATCCGTTTAGGTATTGCGGTCCACTGATTGTGTACTGGGTTGTCGTGCTTGTTGTTGTAGTTGGCCCCGATGTTGGGATTGTGTTTACAAGGCAAGGCCTTAGATTTGCGGTGATTATACTACCATTATATGTATACCCTGCGATAGTTATATAGTTTGCCATGCAGAGTTCCATTAATGGAGCTGATGAACCACTACTTGCATTTGGGGTACATTGAGTCAGATTATTTACAAAGATGCTGTTTGTTTGATTATATGCAACTCCATTTATAAGCGTATATCCTGGGATGCAAGTTACTGTTCCGCTAGAAGTTGTTGTTGTGGTTGAGCCTGTTGAAGTCACAGATGTACCCGCACTCTGGTAATAAGGGTTGTCTTTTACTTCTTTTGGCCCGGTATAGCCTGGGCGAGATTTCTGCGCCTTGCAATCGCTTATAAGAGTTGTCGCCTGTTTTACTAACTCTTCATTTGTCTGGTTATCGTAGTCGAGCAAGGTCACATCGTCTTCTATGCGAAGACTAGGGGCAAGGAGGTAGTACTGGCGAAGAAGTACAGCAAGCTCTGCTTTTTCATCCTCTGTAAATACTAGTGGGTCATCTGGGCACATTCCCCCGATTGCTGTTTGACTGTTATCTTTCTTTCTGCTCTCATCATTTAGACTACTGTCATATGAAAGGTTGTTGCTCGCATTGAAGTCTGTGTGGCATCCTGGATCCGCGATGTCCATGAGCTGATCGGCATCATTGTCTACTCCATCACTACACTCTGTGATACTTGCTGGCGGGTTATTTATACATGGAACAGTATTTCCATTTGCATCTTTACATGTCGTGCCCCCAGTTGGCGTGCCTGTTGGAGGTGGGAGCGGGATAAATGGGGGTACTATTGTCGGAGTCACAGAAGTTTGCGAGCCATTCTGATTGCCCGAGTTGCTTCCCCCGTTTCCAGAACTTATACCACTTCCCATTCCTTGGTTCTGGTCCGTATCTCCTGATGTATTTTGATTGCCTGCTCCATTGTTATTATCTACTGTGTTTATATCTGTAACATTTTTACCTTTTGAAGTTCCGAGTAGTGGCGCAAATATTTTACTCACAGTTCCGCTCTTTGTTCCAAAGATTTTATCGCTATTTTTCAAAGCAAAATAGCCAGCCAAAAGAAGTAGCAGTACTACTATGAATGTTATTATCAATGCTTTGCTTTTTTTAGGATTTCTTTCCATATTATTATTGTTTTAATACATCATTTTCAACCCAAGTGACCTTTTCATTATCGAGACATATCTGTGGCATCGCTGGCAATCCATCTGCTACTCTCCTATCCTTTCTTCTCTTTTGAGCAGCTGAAATAATTGCATTTACTTTGTCTTTGATAAATCCGAGTCTATATATAGCTCCGCTCGATTGGGCAAAGTTGTCTTCGGCTTGGGCTATAGCCTTTGGCAAATCTTCGGCATCTGTTGCTAGGTTTTTTGTAAGATCAAGACCAGCCTGAGCCATAGGTAGATATGCGGGATTCGGATTACCCTCTGGGGTGAACTCGGTTCGCATCGGACTTGTGAGGCCATATCTATCTCGCGCTTTGATCGTGTATTCATCCCATGCCTTTGTGGCAAGGTCTGTCCATTTTGAGACTTGAGCTCTTACATCCTCCTCCCTTACTGCCCAAGTGTTTGTACCAAATGTCCAGTTTGTACGGAACGGTTTGATAACATAGAAAAATTCTTGCTGTTCTATTTTTGGCCAGAGATTTCGTCCGTCATCAAACAGTTGTTTGTAGTTTGAAAAATCAGGGATAGATAATACATGGTGGTCGTGGTTTATAACTCCACAGATGACTGCAAAACATCCATAATCACGAGCATCTATTCTGTATGTTACAGGTGTAGCAGTGACTCCGCTTAGATACGAGAAATATTCATCATGAGCTTCTTGAGAATTGTTTTGCCAGTTTGCATTTGGCCCTGGGATGCAGTAGTCGAGTTCACCCAGTTTAGGTATTACTTGTGGCAGGACTGCCACGGTCTTTGTAATCGAAGCCATATAATCTTTTTGAATTTGAAATACCCCCTTCTTTTCGACAATATGCTTTGGTACGCCGACACTCCACTTTACTCCATCATAATATGCTTTTTCGCCGACTTTCCAATGATGTGTGCCTGCGAAAAGCTTTGTGTCCCCTGCGACAGATACAGTGTAATACTGATTTTTTATACCTTCGTCTGGCTTTATCTCTGGAGTGTTTGTATCTGCGTTCCATGAACCACTATCTATAGGATTGGTATATTTATTACCCAGATCGCGAGTGAGGTCAAAAGATTCATTTATCTTTTGGCTTGCATTTTTATCATCAAAAACTCCAACAGATGACAGTGTGTTGCCTAGAGAATCAACTAAACTATTTGACCCAAATCCACCAGATACAGGAGTTGTAAATGTATTAACCTTTGATCCGAGCCCAGACAAGCCTTGGTTTTCAAACTTATTTATTAACGCTGAAAATAGAGCATTCAAAGCATCGTTTAGAGTGTCTGCGAGCTCTATCTGTCTCTCAGGGGAATTTATATAGGTATCAATCTTTGATTTGATTACGGACCCCGGGGTTACTGTTTCCCACTTTATACATTTTGGAGTCTGAGTTTGTGTCGGAGTGACAGTTGACTGACTCGGTGACCCTAGGCAGTTCCCTTGGCTATCTTTTATCCCGCAAGTATCTGTGCCCTTTGGGCCACTTGGGCCTGTAGCCTTTGGTGTCTCGTATTGCACGCATTTCTTCTGATCAAAGACTCCTTGATTTCTATTTAACTCATCTTTTGCACTCTCGACAGCTTTTGCTTTTTGATTTTCGAGGTTCTCTGTTGCCTTCAATGTGAATCCGAGCGGATTGTTTTGTGACCTTTGAGTAAGTGCAAGCCAACCACTCCAGCCACCTTGAGAGAAATCATTTGCAAAGCTCTCTGGTGTTGCCCCTGGAGAGAGGTACGCAGTCAAATCTTGCTTGAGTGCGCCGTATGTATCTTTGCTTGCTTTGTATGAATTGACCTGTCCCCGAGCATAGTCCCTGCCATATGGATAGTACTTTGCATTGTCTGCATTTTTGAAAAGATTATTTTCTTCTTGGAGAATTTTTGTTGTAAGAGTATCCATGTATGAGTCTACATTGCGGACATATAGTGGATCACCATTGAACCCGGTTGTGATCCAGTTCATCGTGTACTTTGTCATTGCTGTTAGCTGATTCTTGGCGAGAGTTATTGCGATACCCTTGAGACAGTTTTCTGTGAAAGATTTAGACTTATCTCTTGCTGCTTGTTCTTGGGCTGCTTTTTGTGCTTGCAGTGTACCAGCTACTGGTGTTTCTGGAACAGCATCTTGTGCTTCACCCTTCAGTTCAGCTTTTAGTGTCGCCTTCTCTGTTTTTTTAGTTAAAAGATCTTGAGCAAATTCTGTAGTAACTTTTGCAACCTTATCTACTATCCCAGTACAACCGACGAGATTCGTAAGTAACCCACTTGAAATTACTCCCTTTAGGGATACTCTATATGGGTTGTCGCCTGTTTTATTTGGATTGTCGTAATCGAGAGGTTTGTTGTCTGCGAAAACAGAAGTTGGCAATACTACTTGCACTAAAAATATTACTGCAATGAAAAATGAAATTATTTTTCTAGTTGATTGCTTGTTCATCAGAAAGTACTTATAGTATAGCACCTATTCAAGTTGGTTTGAAAGCTTTTCTATGTCTGCCACTAGGGCGTCGCTATATTTTTTATAGTTTATTATTGATTTCATGCCCGTTATCGGGTCATCGAGCATGACAGACATACCGTCTATGGTTTCCCCCACTTTTTCATAATCATTGGCAAGTGCGGTGTGAGTACCCGAAAAGGTGTTTGGCACTGTTATTTTTAGTAGATCTCGGCCAAAAGCTTTGTAAGATGCCCCGACTTTGCCTGCTTCTTTTAGCGCTCCAGGGTCGTTAGTCGACAATGCGACACTTATAAATGTCAGTTCTTTGCCGATGTCTTCATTTTTGTATTTATCGAAAAGCTTGGATAGTGCATCGGAGTATGTGTTGGTATTAGCGGGATTTGCCTTTGTAACCTCGAGCATTGATGCACTATATATATCGGCTATCGGAGTCGCTGTAATTTTCTCCCCGATGGTATCGCCTATAGACTGGATAGAGACTTCATTTAGGTCTCCAGATTCTTGGAGAGACATGATGATAGCGAAAAATTCTCGCGCCAGAGTCTCATTCTCTGAAAGGGGTCCGGATTGATTTTCGAGTGTCACATTGCTTTCTTTTGCGAGATCTCTCCTCTTTGCCAAGATAAACTGCCTGTTCTCATCTCCATTTTTATGTGGATCAAGACCCCAGAGAGATTCCTCCCAATCTGGGATACTATTCCCATTGCTATCTTTTTGGATTACATCTGGCTTTATTATGAGTGTGCGTGCACCACTTGGCTTTTTGTTTTTAAATATTATGACTAATTTATAAATCCCAAGTGCAAGCACCAAAAGCAAAAAGATTACGACTACTTTTGAAATAAATTGTTTGCTTGGAAGATAATTGTTCATACTTATCTTGAAGTTCCGTACATTGTTATAGGTGTAAGTTGTACAGTTGATTGACTCGGAGGATATCCTTGATAAATACAAGTGATAGTAGTCTTTGATTGACTATAAAGACCTTTGATAACCTGTCCTGCACGAGGGGTGGTCCCTGTTTTTGATTTTGTTCCAGATGGTATTAGAAAAGTTGTCGGCGAAGATTTTGTAACAGGTTTTATTGTGATAGACGTCCCTGGGACAGTACATTTGTAATTTGAGCTCTCCATCGACTGGATCTCTGTTGCTTTTGTGTTTGTAATTCTGCCACCAAAAGCTTTGGTCGATGAAGCAGCACTTACTCTTTCAAAGCCGACTATCAGAGCAAATACAAATAAAGCTATAGCAAAACCAGATAAATATTTTTTCATACTAGTTTATTATAACCTCCTTGCTATTTTTATTCCACATAAGTTGAAAGAAACTTTGAGAATTCAAGCCATTTTTCGAAATCTACATCCTCTGCTCGAGCTTTATCGCTTATACCTAATTTTTCAAATATTGATTCTATTGTACTTTGGTCTACTACAGACTCAAGATTTTTCTTTAATACCTTTCTTTTATGTGCGAATCCAGCTTTTACGATCTTGAAGAAATTATCCTCGTCTATCTTTGAACTGAAATTTTTCCTAGAGATATTTTTAATCGATATTATTCCCGAATCAACCTTTGGCATAGGCGAGAAAAATCTTTTTCCAACCTTCATCACATACTTTGGCACTCCGTATGCTTTTACACTAAGCGACAATATACTCTCTTTTTTATCACTCGCTACGATACGGGTAGCAACTTCTTTTTGGACGAGTAGCGCCATATTGCTCGGCTGTTCTGTTTCTGATAGAAATTTCTTTATTATCGCCCCTGTGATGTTGTAGGGAATATTTGCGATTAATTTATATTTACCTTCATGCAAATTATATTTCCTAGGATCAAATGAAAGTATATCTTCATTTATGATTACAAGCTTTTGCTCGCCGAGTTCTTTTTTGAATTTATCCTCTAGTATATTTACAAGGTCGATATCTTTTTCTACAGCATAAACTTTACTCGCTTTCTCTAGAAGCTTTTCAGTCAGAGCTCCCTTGCCCGGACCTATCTCAAGGATTACATCATCATCTACAAGTTCACCCGCTTCGCACATGGCGCGGAGCGCCACTGCTGACTTTAGGAAATTCTGCCCTAAAGACTTCCTAGCTTTAAAGTAAGAAGTCTCGGGCGAAAAAATTTTTCCTGAAATTTTTTTTAGCCCCAGAGATTTTTTTGCCTTGTGTATCATATTTTTATAATACCATTATTCTCTGTTATTTATTTCGTGGATATATTCTCGGACTCGACACGATAATTTTCGGGCTGAAAATTTCTCTGCTCGGCCCGTCGGCCTCCGCAAGGTCTCGCTCGAGAACATATCCACTTCATAAATAATTTATATGTAAACTATTTTTTCTTTTCTTCCAATATCACCTTGCTCAAATGCAGTTAGATGTTCAGGAATATCATGTATAAATTCGCTCGGCGTGTTTACTTGTTTCATGCCAAAGATTGTTCGCAATTGGGCGTATGACAAGAAAAGTTTTTTTCTTGCTCTTGTGAGAGCAACGTAGAAAAGTCTGCGTTCCTCTTCCCCATCTTCCTTTTTATTATTGTTTGTTCTCTCGTGGGGAAATAAATCTTGCTCGAGCCCCGTGATAAAAACGTATTCAAATTCGAGCCCTTTCGAAGCGTGGACTGTCATGAGCTTTACCCCGCCCTTGGATGATTTAGTACCCCTATTTTCTATCAATGTATCTTGGTCACTTGCAAGCGAAGCATCTTCGAGTAGTTTCTCTAGACCTGAGGTTCCAGGCATTATATCGTATTTGGTAGCCAAAGTTACTAATTCCTTCATATTTTCCAAGCGTTCTTGGTCGTCTGTAGAGCCAAGAGAGAGCATATCCTCAAGCCCACTTTCTTTGATGACAAATTTTATCACTTCAGATGGCATGTGGGTCTCACTGTATTCTTTGATTTTTTCTAGTAATCCATAGAATGAATTTATCTTTGCTTGCATAGCGCTCGGTAAGTTTGCAAATTCGCCAGCAAAGAGCTTTAGTATTGTGACTTTGCCTATACCGCGCGCAGGGATATTTATTATCCGCTTTATATCTGACAAACTTTCTTTGTTAAGCGATGCTTTTATATATGAGAGGATATCCTTGATTTCTTTTCTCTCGAAAAATTTTACACCCAAGACTTGGTATGGGATTTTTCTGCCAAGGAGTGCCTCTTCTAGTACTCTTGATTGAAAGTTTGCTCTATACAATATGGCGATTTCTTCAGGGCTTACATCTTTTAGAAGTTCGTCTATCTTGTCTGCGACAAATTCTGCCTCGTGGACTTCATCGTATGCCTCGTGGACCACTATCTTGTCCCCTGTCCTATTCTCTGTAAAAAGATTTTTCTCTATTCGAAAATTATTCTTTTTGATGACTGCGTTTGCCGCCTCGATTATATTTTTTGTCGATCGGTAATTCTGCTCAAGCATTATTATCTTTGTCTCAGGGTAATCTTTCTCGAAGTGGAGCATATTTTTTATATTCGCCCCCCGCCAGCTGTATATATTTTGATCGGTATCTCCGACGACGCAGATATTTTGTTCTTTACCTACAAGAAGTTTTGTCATCTCGTATTGGACTTCGTTTGTATCTTGGTATTCATCGACATGAAGGTATTTCCACTTTTCTTGATACTTACTTTTAATCTCTGGATATTTTTTTAGGATCATCACTGTCTCAAGGAGTAGATCGTCGAAATCAAGAGACTTTTCTTTTTTGAGCGCGCTCTCATATCCCTTCCAAACTGTCGCCACTATTGACTGGAATGCACTCGCGACATTTTTTTCATAGCTATCGACAGTTATAAAGTCGCCTTTTGCTTTTGATATGATACTTTTTATTTTTCTCGGCTCGTGTTGCTTTGGATCGATACCCCTATCCTTCATGACGTCTTTGATTATTGAAAGAGCATCGCCTTCATCGACAATACTGAAATATTTAGTCAGGCCTAAAAGGTGCGCATTTTCTTTTATGATAAAAACCCCAAGTGAGTGGAATGTAGATATAAAAGGACCACCATCTTGCCCATGTATTTTGTCCCCTAACATGCTGTATACCCTATCGCGCATTTCTTTGGCAGCTTTGTTTGTAAATGTCACGGCTAAAATATTCTCAGGATTTATACCTTGGTGGATTATGTGTATTATGCGATGAGTCAGAGTCTTTGTCTTGCCTGCTCCTGCACCTGCTACAAGCAAAAGAGGCCCCTCTGTATAGAGAACTGCCTCTTTTTGCTTGTCATTTAAGGTCTCCAAGTGCTTCATGAGAACCCATTGTAACATTTTACGTAAACCTAAGCACAATTATGAATTTTCGCAGTCGCGTCGGAGCCCTTTAGGGTTAAGCGCAAGAAAATTTATAATTGCGCGCAGGTTCTTACCCTATCTGACTCATGATGTTTGCGCTGTCAGCTTTGAATTTTTCTGCTTCTTCGTGCGCGATATTTTCTATATCTGGGACTTTCTTTTCAAGATATGAAAACATTGCTTCTGGATCTTTGTTTTCTGTTATTAGTTTCTCGAACTCATCTTTTTCTTCTTCTGTTAGCTGGTCTAGTGCACGGAGCATAATCTCCTGATAGACGAGCCCGCCCATCTTTTCCATCATCTCGTTTTGTTTTTCTTCAGGCAGTGCATTTATACCCAATATCTCTCTTATGTCACTATTTATTTTATTGAACATATTTTTAGCCAGTGGCTTTGTGATTAATAATAATTTTTAATGTGTCCATCTACTGTATCCAAAGAAGTCACCGATTATATCATTTGCTCTGTTTGCGATGTTTATTGTTCTCGGACTATAGTAGTATCCACCGCCAGTTGGCGAACTATTTCTCATACCTTGAGGTTGCGAACGGAGACGGGCTTCTTGTTCTATTTTTTGATCCATGTATGTCCCGTTATCTACACTCTTTTCAAGTCGACTATCTCGGAACATATATAGTGTACCATCATCTGTCTTGTGGAGGTCTCTGGTTATCCGGCCTATATATCTTTCCATTGACTCATTTCCGATTGGAGCTGCGTTTAGTGGATCTTTTTCTGCATAAACTTCAGCTAGTCTCTTTAGCTCTTTTTCGTGAGTGAAAGAATAATTGTGTACTCCAGACCTTGAAACCTTGTCTTCTATTATCCCGCCTTTTATGAGCTCATTTAATTTCTCTGGATTGTTTTTTACTAATTCATTTTGATTGAAATCAAAGAAGTCTTTTGCGGGAATATTTTTAACTGTCTGCCACTCTGGAGTTTCCTTGTAGTAGTACATGTGTGCTCCTTCTACATTTTTATCAAGTTCTTGATCGTACATCACACCCTTTTCTCCATGACCAAAGAATTCCTGAAGTTGTTTTTCTTTTTCATAATCGGCATAGTCATCAAACTTTACACCTTTTTCTCGGAACATATCATCTGTGTACTTATTCCACTCTTCTGTCCTCATGCCGTTTACATATTCTGTATTTGGTCTATCTAAGATCACATTTTGTCTGCCGAACTCTCTCCTGACCTCGTCTGCGTTTTCGAGATGTCTAGGATCACTTACCATGTTTGGCTCTCTGACTGTTATCGCTTCATCCACCTTTATATTTTTTGCCCCATAAAATTCCGAAGCATCTCTATTTGTCATCGGTACTTCGCGGGTGAATCCATTACCTTGTACTTCTTGATTGCTTGGGTTGTACATATTATCATTATCACTTGTTGGAGCTATCGGCCTGACCCCGCCCGTTTCATTTGCGAATCTTGGAGTCCAATTTGGATTTGATGGATTGACTGATGCTTTTATATTTTCGCCAGCATTTCTTGCTTCTCCTACCCCTTGGTCTATTTTATCTTCTACATTTGCTCCTTCAGGAATAGCACTCGAAGAGGTATGGGTATCTATTATATCTGGAGTACCTTGTGGCTCTATTTCTTCCGGTCCTGTCGGCACTGGAGTGCCCTCATCTATAATTTTTGGTACTGTTTGATCTATCTCTTCCCCTGTCGGTACCGGAGTTCCTCTAAGATTGTTTTCTATATTTGGTCTACTACCTGAGTGATCAGAGTCGAACATCTTGCCTTCGTATGTGCCACTCGCCTTTATATCTGTTCCTTTTTCGAGAAGTATGTCTTTATTTGTTGCTGCATCGTGATAGGTTAAATTACCTTGTTCATCTATCTTATATGAAGAACCAATTCGCTCCATTGCACTTTCATTTACATTGCTTGGTTTATATTGACCGTATTCTTGCGCCAATTTTTCTGCCCTTGTATTTAATATGTGTTCGACACTTGCAGGTCGTGGTGAGCCATCTGGATATTCTGTCTTTAATCTTTCTTGAATTTCTCTTATAGTTTTTATAGCTCCATGACCTTTTCCGACTTTGAATTCCATTGACCTATGATCTCCTGTTAGATTTTCATGAATTTTTTCATCACCTAATCCTTCATGGACTGGTTTGCCATCTATAAAGTCAGAGTGTTCTCCATCTTTTACAAACGGAATGTAACCAGACCCTTCTTTTGGAACATTATCGTAAGACAATCCCTTTACTCCATGTGGAGCGTGTGCAAAATAATCTCGAATTTTCCAGCCGAGAAGCGAAAGACCGGCTCCTACTACTGCTCCGCGAGCCGTCTCTGTGTTTTTAAAATATCTTTGATTGAATTCTCTCTGTGCATTGTTAAGATTTGTTACAAATTCGGTCAAGCTTTTTCTTCTATCTGTTTGTTCGTATAGCGCTTGTATTTGGGCTGGGGTAAGATCAAGAGGATTTTTTTCATCCATGATTTCTGATTTTATTTGCGCCTCACTCAATAGTTTCAAGAATGCGTAATTTTCTCCTATAGAATTTTTACTACCATAATTTATGAGGCCAGACTCTAATTTGCCTTGAGCGAAATCTATGCGAGCGGTGAGTTGGCGCATGAGCTCCGCTTTTTGCATAGGAGTAGATGCATTATCGATTTTGCTCATAAGATTGTTTATTCTTTGAATCTGAGAATCAGCATCGACAAACCCGGCGACTTCCTTTGCGTTCACACTCGAACCTCTCAAAAGATTAATATTGAGTCCTGAGGTTTTCTTTGGATCATACAAGCCTTCTTTTCCGGCTCCCTTCCTCTCCCTAAATGTTTCTTCCTTTGCTCCTTCTTTAAATGCCTGATTTATTTTTTCATTTGCTTGTCTACGAGCTCGAATGCCACCTATGGTACCAGCAACCAATGGAGCAGCCACCAATCCAAGTGTCGATGCGGTTATGCTTCGAGCAGCAAAACCTGTACCCATATATAAACCTCGCCAAACAGTTTCATTGTCTTTAAATATATTTTTTAATGCACTTTGGTCATGTATTCTCTTTAGTTCACCTACTGCATCTGGGTGAGTATTTGTAAATTGAAGCATAGCAATCTGAAAATCATTATCCTTTGCTTCGAGCATTGCTCGAGCACTAGGATTCTTTTCACTCTCACTATATGGGAATGCCTTTTCGAAGGAATGATTGTCTTCTTTTCCATATTGTTCTTTCCTGCTTTCAATAAGAGCTCCTCGCGCAGCTTCATATTTTGCTCTTATTTCTTGGTATTTCTTGTGATTATTTTTGATAAAAGCATCGGTTGCTTTTGCTGCCTTTTCATTTTTCCAAGAATCTGGCATACGCGCAAATTCGTTTGCAACTTCATTGTAAGCTTCTATTACTTGTTTTTGTTCTGGGGTCAGATTCTTTTCGAGTTTCTCGAACTGTATCATAAACTTGCCATTCTGTTCCTTTACATCAAGATCCATGTCAGCCATGCGCTCAACTAAGCTCTTCAATACCTCCTCTTTTGGCATGAGCTTACCTTGAGCCGCATCAAATACAGCATTCTTTTCTTCTTTTGCTACGTAATAAGCCTTTCCAAAATTCCTCCATATTTTGCCACCAATCCATGATTTCTTGTTTTTTTCTTGGAAACTCTCTTTTGCTATGTTTTTTACGTTTGCGAGAGTTTCTTGAGATGCCTGTTCTAGAACTAACATCTTCTGTCCATAAGTAAATCTCTCCCAACCTGGCATTTGTGAGAAATCATATTCACTAAGGCCTGCTTCTTTTAACCTGCTATTAAGTTTATCATTTTGACCCTTCTCGTCTTCTTTATAATATATATTATCTATCTGAGCCTTTCGCGCATCTATTTCCTTTTGTTTTGCTTCTTTTGTAGATTCTTTGTTTTTCCAAGAAGGTTTCAGTTTTTCATCACTTTGTTTTGAATCTCTTTCTAGCAAAGATTCATACCCTTTATCCCCAACAGGTTTTTGTTCTTTTTCAGGTCTTCTAAAGCCACCTGTAGGGATTTTCTCGCCACCCTTACCCATGGCTTCGTCTATCTCGCTTTTTGCGAAGCCCTTTGCGAGGAGTTCTTCTTCAGACATGCCGGCTCCTAGCGCCTCTTTTATAGTCGCGATAGCCCCTTCTTTATCATCAGAAAGTTCCTTCTCTAGATCAGATTTTTGGCTTTCTAAAATATTCAGTTTATTTTTTAAGTCCTCCATATATTATTCTCTTAGTTTAACATTAATTGACTGAACTTTTTGGTAGCTCTTCTTTTCTTGAATAGATAACTACTTTTTCATTTTCTAATTTCATCC
>JACCDG011490496.1_pt1 | contig 15525 bp, 17 predicted proteins | sample 7442471 | NCBI WGS metagenome assembly JACCDG01 (sample SAMN15323444, study PRJNA562643) | freshwater metagenome | isolation source: river surface water | place: USA:Blue River Watershed | collected 2017-08-17
CATTATGAGATTGTCGAACTTTTAGGGGGAAAACCCCAAAATCTTTACAATGATGAGAAAAGAAAGGCCGCCTATAAAATTCTTGAGCAGGCATTTAATGGGGAAATATCAGTGGCCGATTTCGAACGCCTATTTCCACCATATGGGCCTTTAATCGATGAGCCCTTCAATAATGGCGGCACCATTTTGCAATCTGCTGCCTATTATAATAATAATGAACTTTTGGCAGCGGCCTTAAGATTAAAGGCCAATCCTGACCTTCCAAGAGAATCAGGAACCACCCCCCTAATGTTTGCAGCTTCAGCCAAAAACTATGATGGTTTTAGATTGCTGATAGAGGCAGGGGCCCTTTCTGATTTGAAAAATAATGAAGGGAAAAAAGCTATGGATTTTGCTGAGGATAATGCAAGGCCTATGCTCTCCGATTTTATTGCCAAAGAAATGTTTAAGGATTTAAGGAATCGAAAGTTAATAGTTAATTACCTAAAAGGTTTAACCAAAGATCCCTCTAAATTTAAGGCAAAGATCAAGGCACATGAAGATGAAATAGCACAAATGAATAAAGATATAATTGCCGAAAAGAAAAAAGAAATGGTTCCTCCTCAGCCAAAGCCTATAATGAGTCCCCCTCCAACAAAGCCCTCAATGCCGATTTCAAAAATGATCTCGGATGCGTTTGTGGCGATAGAAAGGGGGGATGTAAAATATTTTATAAAACTTTTGGATCAAGGTCTTCCTCCAGATGCAAGGGATGGCAATGGGAATCCACTGATTCTTAGGCTTTGTATTGTGGGAAGTCCCGTTATGATAAAGGCCTTGGTATCTCGTGGTGCAAATATCAATATTAAGGGTGTAAATGGAAATACCCCCCTTATTGTGGCCACGGTAAATTATAAATATGATTTGGTTGCTTGGTTAGTGCAGATTGGTGCCAAAAAAAGTTTAAAAAATAATTCAAATTGGACGGCCTTTGATTTTGCCAGGCAGAACCGCGATCAAAGGCTTATGATGATGACTAAATTTTAGGAAATTTATGCTCTCTCTTTGTTTCCCAAATAGAAAAGCCAATTGAGACGGTTAGAATGGAAGCAATTACCCCTAAGGATAACCCTATAGGAAAATGATAGATATCGATAAGGCAGAGCTTTGTTCCTACAAAAACTAAAATTGCCGCGAGACCATATCGTAGATAAGCAAATAAAGACATCATCCCCGCAAGGGCAAAGTAAAGCGAGCGAAGTCCTAAAATGGCAAAAATATTTGAAGTATAAACAATAAAGGAATCCCTAGTGATGGCCAGGATTGCAGGAATTGAATCCACTGCAAAAATAAGATCCGTTGCTTCGACGATTAATAAAACCAAAAGAAGGGGAGTTCCAAGAAATTTTCCATTTTCTTTAATAATAAATTTTTTTCCATGAAATACATCGGTAAATGGTAAGTGCTTTTTTGTCCATTTAACCAGCCAATGATCTTTAGGGTTTTTTTCCTTTTCTTCCGCAAAGGCCATCTTTATCCCGGTGATTAAAAGAAAGCCGCCAAAGACATACATAATCCAGCCAAATTTAGTGATTAATGCGATTCCCCCAAAAATAAAAATCGCTCTCATAACCAAAGCGCCGATAATCCCCCAAAAAAGAATGGTGTGTTGGTATTTGGTTGGAACTCCAAAAGCAGAAAATACGGTTAAAAATACAAAAAGGTTATCGATAGAGAGAGATTTTTCTATTAGATAACCGGTGAAAAATTCCAACGCTGGAACCTTTCCCATATAGAATAAAATTCCCAAATTAAACAGAAGAGCAAGCCCAATCCAAACAGCACTCCAAGTAAGTGCTTCCCTAACTTTTATTTCATGAGCATCTTTATGAAAGACAAATAGGTCTAGGATCAGCATAAAAAAAACAAAGATATGAAAACCAATCCAGGCCAAAAAACTATGTTCCACAAAATCTCCTTGGGAGGGAATCTAGCTCAAGGGGTCAAAAAGGTCAAAGGAAAAACGCCAAAAGGGAGTTACCCTTTTGGCGTCAATTATTTAAAGAAAAATTTCGGTTAGGATAGAGGATATTTGTTCTGGAGAAGTTCCATTTTTCTCAGCAGCTTTTTCCAGTAGATCATTAAGATCCTGTGCATTTCCTGAGGTCAATGCGTTTTGAGCATTTTTAAAATTCACTCCAAGTAGTTCAGTTGAGAAAAAATTTCTTTCTTTTTCAGTTAAAGATCTTTTGGAGGATAGTTTTTGGTAAGCGGAGATATTTTTTGCAACAACACGAGCTCTTTCGGCGGATAATCCATAATTCACATTTAGGGTATCTTCAAGTCTTTCTGCTTCGACGACTTCCATATTTGAACCGATTGTTTCAACATCCTTTATGGAATCGCTGGACTCAGAAAATATTGCATCATACTGGTCTAAGAAATGCCCAGGGTCAGTGGAGTTTGGATCATCTTTTAGAAAACCAAATGTTACAAAGTTGTCATTAAAGAACTTTCTAAGATCTTGCTCTTTGGTTAAGTCATTGAGTCCTTTGGCCAAATCGACTATGGTCTGCCAATCTGCTGCGTCTATACCGATAAATTCACCTATACGAGTTGAGGTTCCTCCGGTCACTTCAAAGATAAATCTTCCATCTCCACCTCTACCTGGGTATTTAAGGGTTAGGTCTTCAATTAAAATAGCATCACTATCATTGCAATTAAAATTTGGGCCAGTCCCCCCGGTGCAAATTTTTAACTTTTGTTTAGTGTCTAATGGCAAATTATAATCAACGACCAGCTGTAGGGTTTCCTCCGCCAATTGTTGGTTTTTACTTTTACATCCTAATAAAAGAATCAATACGGATAATGCCGCCAAAATTCCTGATTTTTTCATTTTAACTCCCTTGAAAAATTATTTTAAAAATAAATGTAGACCATAACAAAGTAAACAAGAATTGCAATAAGAAATTTAAATCTTGATATTGCGCAATAACCACAGTAGAAATATTTCGTTTAATTAAAATTGGTTAGTCAGTAAGGTATGTCAGAAAATCTTCTTCAGGTTCAAAAAATTACCAAGGCCTTTGGACTTCGAGCACTTTTTAAAGATGCGACCTTTTCTATAGATGCCGATGAACATGTCGGCGTTATCGGGCCTAATGGTGCAGGTAAGTCAACTTTATTTAGAATCCTCACAGGGGAAGATCACGTAGATGATGGAGAGGTCGTCACCTCCAATCAACTTAAACTAGGTTATTTATCTCAACATGATCATTGGGTGGCCGGAGAAACTGGAAATGAGTATCTTTACCGAGTTTCAAAAATACCAATCTGGGAATTAAAGCCAAAAGGTAAAATCTTAGAGCTTAGCGAAAATATATTAGAACGAGAAATCCTTTCCCTTAGTGGTGGATACCGCATGAGGATAAAGCTACTTGGTTTATTGGGGCAAGACCCAAACCTTATGCTTCTGGATGAACCAACCAATTACTTAGATCTGGAGACCACCTTAGTGTTGGAGCGTTTTCTCCAGGATTTTCAAGGCGCTTTTCTGCTTATCTCCCACGATAGGGAATTTCTTCGTCGAACCACAGATCATATTCTAGAAATTGAAGCTGGGGAGATGACCAAATACAATGGAAATATCGATGACTATTTTGAACAAAAGGAATTGATTCGCACTCAACTTGCTGCTAAAGCAATGGGACAAGCGGAAAAAAGAAAACATATTATGGATTTTGTGGCCAGATTTGGCGCATCCGCGACCAAAGCTCGCCAGGCCCAATCCAAGCTTAAATCTTTGGCCAAGATGGAAGTTATAGAAATAAAGCCGCTGCCAAGTTCGGCCACAATTAAAATTCCTAAACCTATTAAAACTGGAAAGCTAACCCTCTCCATTGAAAACGCAACCTTTGGCTACCCTCAAAAAACTGTTCTTAAAAACGTAACACTTCAAATTTATCGTGGGGATCACGTCGCGGTAGTGGGATTAAATGGAGCGGGAAAATCTACGCTATTAAAGGGTATCTCTGGAACTTTGCCCCCATTGGCCGGAAAATTTGAATTTGGTTTTGGTGTTGAAACCGCTCTTTTTTCTCAGCATGTAGTGGAGGCGCTCTCTGAATTTCAAGATGATACCGTTTATAAAGCCTTGGCCAAGGCCGCTCCATTTGATGTGACTCCTCAAGAAATTTTAAATTTAGCGGGGTCTCTGCTTTTTTCTGGCGACGATACCAAAAAAACTATCTCCGTTTTATCTGGAGGAGAAAAATCTCGAGTGGCCTTAGGAAGAGTTCTTCTGCAAAGGGCACCTTGCTTAGTTTTGGATGAACCGACCAACCATCTGGATTTTCAAACCGTTGAGGCCTTGGCAAGCGCTTTAAAATCCTATGGAGGCACTATCATTGTAGTAAGTCACGACCGTGGATTTATAAAAGAAATTGGCTCTAAAATTCTTGAGGTTGCTCGCGGAACCGTGCGACTTTATCCTGGTACTTACGAAGAATATGTGTGGAAAATGCAGCAAGAGGAGATAACCGAAGAAAACTTTGTCCACGAACCCGAAGAAAAAGTCGAGATAGAGGCACCAGCTCCGCTTAAAAACGAACGAGAAGAAAAGAAAAAAAGGGAAAAGGAGCTTCGCCTCTGCCTAAAAAAAATCGAAAAGTGTGAAGAGGAACTTCATCAGCGACAACTTGAGGTTGAAAAACTAAATCAAAAGATAAGCGAGTCCACATCTCCTTCTATGGAAATGATCAATTCTCTTAGTGAGAATAGTCGTAAAATCCAAGAACTTGAAGCATTATGGCTCGACCTTATTGATGAAAAAGAACGTCTAAATTAATTTGGAGAATTTATATGAGCACTAAAGAAAAAGAAAAACCCCAAGAAAAAGAGCATGTCCACGGACCTGGTTGTAACCATGATCATCACCCAACCGTGGCCGTAAGAACTACTCCAAAAGTTGGCCGCAACGATCCTTGTCCTTGCGGAAGTCAAAAAAAATTCAAAAAGTGTTGTGGAAAATAAAAAGGTAAAAGAAATTTATTTTTTTTATGCTACCTGGCATAACTATTATCTTGTGTTCCTAAAATTTAATTCCTAAAATTTCCAGAAATATCAATTTTATCACGGAAAGAATTTTTAATTCTTTTAGATAAACCAAGACAAGGAGTTTTGTTGATGAGGATTTTATTCTTCCTTTTGTGTAGTTTTTCTTTCTTAACGCCATTTACAGGCCAATGTTCAAATATTGAAAATGACTGTTATGATGGAATTTGTCCCGATACAAGCGGAGATATTCAGACAATTTTCGCTTTGCCAATTAAAATTGGTTTTGATGGCTCCACAAACTTTAGCTGGGGTACGGCCACGTCAAATGAAATCACTACTGACCAGCCAAGAAACCCAGACCAAGGTGGAGAAACATTTACCTGGTATCTCTCCCCACTAGTAACGGCGGCCGTCGATAAAAGAAAAGTGCTGGTAAATTTATCCCAAGATTCCTTAAATAAAGCTATTACCTTAGAGAGTGCCAATACCCAATCTGGGTATATGGTATTGGAGAAAACCGCATTTGAGATTGGTGTCGGAGCGGGAGCATTTTTTGATCCCGTTTCTTCTTTAAGTTTTGGATTTGGACTTATTCCTGGTGGTGGATCAATGATTTATGCAGAAAGATATGCCCCCAATCTTGAAACGGCCGAAAATCTACCAAAAATGAAATTTCCAAAAGATGCAAAAAGTTTAGATTCTTGGAAAAATAATGACGTATTAGTTTATACCAGGAAAGGGGGAATTTCTTTTTATGCTCAGGGTGGAATTTATGGTGTTTCTTTTGGCGCGGGTTATAATGCAACCGGAGTATGGAAAGTATTCTTAAAGAAAGTTTCAGATAAAAAAATTATGGCGACAGTTTCAAAAATGCAGCTAAATTCTTTTGGTATTTATGCTGGTGTCACAGTTGCTTCATTAAATATTTCTTTATTTGGTGCCACTGATAAAGCATTTGCTTTTGAATTTGACCTTGGAAATAAGTCAGGCCATCAGGGTTTTGAAGAATTTTTAAGTGGTAATTTTAAATTTACTGAAAGAATTGCTAAAGAAGGTTTTGTTGAAGGCGTAACTCCTCTTACTGAGGCACAAGTTCACACGAATGGAAGAATTTTTGGCGTAAATGTGGGGATGCCTTTTTTAGGGAGTCTTGATTTTGAAAAAGGAATGATCCAAAGCTTTTCTGAAGTAAATTATTTAAAAAATAATCAAAAAATTGAAAATACAATGTCTCTTTATTCTAGGTCCGTGCAAACAACTGGATTGATCTCTAAAGGAATGAGAAATATTTCGCTTTTTGCGGTAAATCACCAAGAAATTATGGGAGCAAAAGGTCAGGGAAAAAAATCTTCTTTTAATACTGCTAACTTCAAATGGCTCTTTTCTCAAGAGAAAACCAAAGTTAAGGATGCAAATGACAGGCTTATGGATTTAAAGAGAAAAACTGGTCTTTGGAACCTTTTTGAATTCAATTTTCCAGAAGAGGAGAAGCTTGCCTATTCTCAATTTGAGTTTGATGCCATGATTTCTTCAAAAGGCACTCAAAAGCTAATGGCAAGTAACTTTGATGAATCTGCATCTTTGATGATTCAAAATCAAATAGAAGAGTTTTTCCTCCAACCAGAAGTGCCTGAAAGCGTATGTAGGGTATTTAAGAGAATTAAAACCTGTAAAATCCATATGTTAAAAACAACCAATAGGGCCTTAGTGAAAATGACTCAAAAACTTGAGGAAATGAAATATTGGCATCAGCAAAAAAATTGGAAGGCCTACACCAAAGCATTTGCTGGTATGGGAGAGCAGGCCATTACCAATCAGTTTACCTTTAAAGCGTTTATGGACATGATTGGAAAAGGAAACTTTAAAATGCAATTTAAGGTTTCTGGCCAAAAGTTAAAGACGCTTAATTTGAATAATCTTGAAAATAGTTTGGCATTTCAATAGACCTTTAAAAGGCGAAGATTCTTTCTTCGCCTCTTTTAAAACCTCTCCGGATATGATTTATTCGCCTGCAATTGACACCAAAATTTAATATTGCCAAAAATTCTATCCTTTTCGCCCCTATGGAAGGGGTTACGGACGAAGTATACCGTTTAGGGCTTATTAATGCCTTCCCCGAATGGGATCGTTTCTATACCGATTTTCTTCGCGTACCCACTATTGGAAAATATCAAATGTCTCGCATCAGAGGCCATTTTGGACATCAGGTTCTAGAATCGAAGGAGCTTAGCCAAAAGACTATATTTCAACTTTTAACCACTAAGAAGGCCAATACCATTGATACCCTTAATCAGCTTAAGGAGATTGGGATCAATCATTTGGATCTAAATGTGGGTTGCCCCTCTAAAACAGTTAATCTTCACGGTGGAGGGGCCTATTTATTATCGGATCATGAATCCCTTGAGTTTGTTATCCGCACTATTAGAAAAAACTTTCCCAATATTTTTACCGCCAAAATAAGAGTGGGTTTTCGGGATGATAAAAACTTTGAAGATACTTTACGGCTACTTGAAAATGAAGGAGTCGATGCCATTACCGTGCATGCAAGAACTAGGGATGAGCTCTATAAGGGTGTGGCCAATTGGAACTATATTAAGCAAGCAGTGGAAACAGTTTCCATTCCTATTATTGGAAATGGAGATATTTGGACCGTTAACGATGTCGACCAAGTTTTTTCCTATACGGGATGTCATGCTGTAATGGCCGGAAGGGCGGCCTTAAAAACTCCCTGGCTGGCCTGGCTTAAAAAAAACAATATTGAAGAAACTCCTCAAATCCGAATTGAAATGATCAAAAAGTATTTTTCCACCCTTTATAGGACCTATAAGGAAAATGCCTTTACCGACAAATATTTAATTAAAAAGTTTAAAGTAATTTCCCGTTATATTTTTGATGATCTTAAAAATGGAGCAGAATTAAAAAAGGAACTATTTCGGGCACAAGAGATTAATACCTTATTAAATCTTATTGAAACAATTTCTTATTGAGAATAAGGAAGTTCATAAAATCCACCAAATTCATGGGCGTATTTATAAGTGATAAAGGCATAACCTGGGTACTTCCTACCTTTATAAATAAAATTATTTCCAAGGGATTCGGTTCCCCAAGAATTTTTGATGATATAAGCTCCACGATAATTAAATCTTCTATATTCTCCGTTGGTCATTTTAATATTTGAAGTAATTACAATATTATCATCGTAACCTACCACTAAGACCGCATGGCCGGCGCCTTTTTCCTTAGAGACTTTTCGATCCATTGAGCCAGCTTCCGGGTAGGAAACATGACCCGCATTAAAAGAATTTATATCTCTGCCAATACCAAACTCATCGGATTTTTTATGATTCCAAGATCCGTAAAAAAAATCCATACCAAGAGTTAGAGGAATGCCATTTGCTAGAGCACTCTTAATCTGTCCTACCGAACGTAGCGGTGTTAAATTTTGGGAAAAATGTTTTAATAAAAAATCTTGTTTAATTCGTTCTGCCGTATCAGTTAATCGGGAGAAATTAGGATAATCTCTTTCCAATACACTCGTATCTGTAAAAATCAAATTTGGGTCTTTGTGCGCAAGCAGACACCTTTTAAGGTTGGTTTCATTTCTTGAGAGTTTTTTACAATAGCGATATTCGGGGGAGTTTTTGGTCGATTTTGTCCAATCTGTTGGATCATATTTCCAATCCCTTTCTTCAACTATCCCATATTTCATAGATAAAAAAATATTCCGGGGATCGGAAGATCCCTCTTCAATATCTTTTTTGCTAGCGATATTTAAATATTGCAGCCACTGCTCTGAAAAATCTGGATATCTTTGGGGTCTAAACAGAATCATATAGAGTGCTTCTATGTGGGCAGTCGTGGAAAAAATAGAGCAGGTTCCCCTTTTTCCTTGGGATTTGATAGGAGTTTGAAAGTCAATCATTTTTCTAAAATCGCTACTTTCTGGAAGATTTTTAAGAACACTTTCATTGGGGTGAATTAAATTTTGATATTTACCATCGAGTTTAAAATCGAGATCAGAGTCTTTGGTATTTTCGGCAAAAAGATTAAAGGATATTAAAAAAGAGAATAAAATAAATAATTTCATAGTAGTTTTATAGTTTGAATTCCGTTTTTTGGCCACAATAAAAAAAGATTTTAATTTATGGCCTTAAAAAAAATAGATATGGGTAAAGGCCCTCATTAAATCTATTGAATTAATGGGCTTTGGTTATTAAAATTCAAAGGATTAATGGATTAAAATTTTATGAAATGGATTTTGATGGTTTTGCTAAATTCAATGGTTTTTTCAGCCTTTGGCCAGGAATGTAGTTGGGGGGGCATGGCAGAAAATCGCAGGGAGGAGGTTAGGGAATTCCTTATCCAAAGGGCGAAAGAGAAACTTGACGCCTTTTTATTTGAGAAAGGGATTGTTAGGATTTCCGAGGACCCCTTCTTGGTGGAGGTTAGGGCCAACTGGGATTCTAACCCACAACTTCCATACGCAAGATTTCATTACAAATTTAGAACTCAACGAGGCAGTGAGATTTCGACCGATGCACGGAAGGCAGGTGAATATGACGGTTTTAGACTTTTAAATTTCGTCTTATCGATTGAAAGAGATGTAGAGGGTAATCCAATAAAAAAAATCTGTTCCATTTATCCCGAAAGATTAATTTTACCTTTGTATAACTTAACAGCGGATGATTATCTTTTAATTGAGCTATTATTATTTGAAACTGAGGAACATATCAATTTTGACCTACCTCTTTCCTCTAATTTGGAATAGGAATTTAGTGTTTTAAAAAGGAATTTGGAATATGAAATGGATTTTAATGATTTTTGTGAACTTAATAGTTTTTAAAGCAATTGCCCAAGAATGTAGTTGGAATGGTCTTGGTAGTGATATAAGGGAAGAAATAACAACTTATTTAATCCAAAAGGCCCATGAAAAAGTGGATTCTTTTTTAAATGAAAAGGGCCTGGTTAAAACTTCCGAGGATCCCATGGTTCTTGAAGTCAACACCAGTTCAAATGGGGGACGCGAAGTAACCAACGCCAGATATCATTATAAATTTAAAATCCAAAACGAAAATGAAATCTCCACCGATCCCAAAAAGATTAATCATAGACATCAAAACTATTTCAGCCGAATGGAATTTAACCTATGGGTTGAAAGAGATGAACAGAACAAACCTATTAGTCAGGTCTGTATGGTATATTTCAAAATTTTAAATATTCCTTTATTCAATTTATCTTCTGATGATTTGTTTTTAGGCAGATTTGGTTTATTTGATTATACTGATGTTTTTAAATATATTATTCCAATAAATGAATAAAATCAGGAGAAAACCATGATAAAAATTACCATTGCTTCTTTTCTAATATTTCTTGGAACGGCAACTGCCAAAGATTTATGTTCACAACTCCCGAAATATTCTGCCCTTCAAAAAGCATTAGTGGAAGTGCGAAAGACCGCTAACGGTGGATTTAATCTAGATATGTGGGGCACCATCGTTGATCGAAGTGGAACTGTCTGTGCAGTTGCTTTTACCGGTGAAAAATTTGACTCCCAATGGCCAGGTAGCCGAGTGATTTCCGCCCAAAAAGCTAATACGGCAAATGCTTTTAGCTTAAAAGGATTGGCCCTTTCAACTGCAAACCTCTATTCGGCCGTTCAACCGGGTGGTTCCTTATTTGGTCTTCAGGAAAGTAATCCTGTCGATACTAAAGTTGCCTATAAAGGAGATAGTGAGGATTTTGGTACTGAAGATGACCCCATGGTAGGTAAACGTATTGGAGGAGTAAATGTATTTGGCGGTGGACTTGCACTTTACAATTCCAAAGGAGAAATCCTTGGTGCAGTTGGGGTAAGTGGGGATACTTCTTGTGCGGATCATAACATTGCTTGGAAACTAAGAAATAAACTTGAACTTGATTATGTGCCAGGAGGGGTATCGGCCGATAAAAATGACCAAATTATTTTTGATATTAATTCCAAAGGAAAAAGTGCAGGCGGCTTTGGTCATCCTGATTGCGGAGGATTGGCTAAGGCTACTGCAAAAGAACTTGTAAAAACCCGAATAAAAAAATAAGCATGTTTAAACCTAATTTCGTTATTCCCCGGGACAAAATTAATGTTAGCACTTCTCGTTCAGGCGGGGCCGGTGGTCAGAATGTAAATAAGGTTGAATCAAAAGTAGAAATTCGCTTCCATCTCTCATCTGCTTATTGGTTGCCCAAGGCGGTAATTGACCGCATCCATCACTCTAAATTGGCCCGTATCAGTAATGAAGGTGAACTTATCATCACTTCCGATGAGATGCGCAGTCAGAAATTAAATTTGGAAAAATGTTTTGAAAAACTAGAATTCCTTATTAAAAAATGTTGGCAGCCGCCTAAAAAACGCATTAAGACCAAAGCCACCAAAGCTTCTATAAAAAAACGTTTATCCTCTAAGAAATTGCACGGTGAAAAAAAGAAGCAACGGAGGGCCGGGCATCATGACACATAGCTATGCCTTAAACAGTTAAAAGTCCTTGAATTCCTTTGCCCAAAAGACAATCCTTGGTTAAGATTTCACCATTCTTTTTCAAGGAAAATTCGATGAAAACCTATTTAGAATTAATGGACCATGTCTTAAAAAACGGAACCGAGAAAAGAGATCGGACTGGAACCGGAACTCTTTCGGTTTTTGGTTACCAGTGCCGCTATGATTTGCAAAAGGGATTTCCTTTAGTCACCACCAAAAAACTACATTTAAGGTCCATCATCCATGAGCTTTTATGGTTTATAAAAGGCGATACCAATATAAAATATTTAAAGGACAACAAAGTTGGGATTTGGGATGAATGGGCCGATGAAAATGGAGATTTAGGCCCGGTCTATGGTGCCCAGTGGCGAAATTGGAAAACCAAAGAGGGAAAATCTATCGACCAATTAACAGAACTGATCAATGGGCTTAAAAATAATCCAGATTCTAGACGCCATATTCTCTGCGCTTGGAATGTAGGAGAGTTATCTGAGATGGCCCTTCCGCCATGCCATGCTTTTGTGCAATTTTATGTAATCAACGGAACTCTATCCTGTCAGCTTTATCAAAGATCGGCGGATATTTTTTTAGGAGTTCCTTTTAATATTGCCTCCTATGCTTTATTTACGATGATGCTTGCCCAAGTAAGTGGTCTAAAAGCGGGGGAGTTTATTCATACCTTCGGAGATGCCCATCTTTACTTAAATCATTTAGACCAAGCCAAGCTTCAGTTATCGAGAACTCCAAAACCGCTTCCTAAAATGAAAATTAATCCCGAGGTTAAATCTATTTTTGATTTTAAAATCGAAGATTTTGAACTCGTTGAATATGAATACTACCCTCATATCAAGGCAGAGGTGGCAATTTGATGATATCACTTGTTGTGGCCATGGGACTTAATCGGGAAATTGGTATAAATAACCAAATTCCCTGGAAATTATCTGAAGATTTAAAAAACTTTAAAAAAACCACCATGGGCCATCATATTTTAATGGGGCGAAAAACCTTTGAAAGTATTGGAAAGCCTCTGCCCGGTCGAACCAATATTATTCTCTCGAGAAATAAGGATTTCAAAGTTAAAGATTGTATAACAGTAACCACCATGGATGAGGCCATTAATTTTTCTAAAAAAAATGGTGAAACCGAGTTAATGGTTATTGGTGGGGCCGAAATTTATAAAGAGGCCCTTCCTTTGGCCAATAGAATATATTTATCCAAGGTTGAATTTAAAGGAGAGGCCGACGCCTATTTTCCAGAATTTAACGAGAAGGATTGGAAAGTTATTTTAGAAACAAAGCACTCTGGGGATACCGTTCCCTGGACTTTCAAAGTGATAGAGCGATGAAAAAACCATATGTTTCCCATATAAAAAGGCTTAGAAATTTAACGGATATAATTCTTGATAAGAAAAACCTTAATGGACTGGTGATCTCTTCTTCCTTTATGAATTATTATGTCTTTGATGATCGTTCCATCCCATTGAAGGTAAATCCCCATTTCGCTTGGTGGGTACCCCTGGAAAATGTTCCTTACTCATTTGTGATTGCACAGAAGGGAAAAAATCCAAAGCTTTTATTTTATCATCCAGTAGATTACTGGCATAAGGTGACCAATCTTCCTAAAGATCCATGGGTTAAGGAATTTGATATTACCATAGTAAAATCCCTGGAAGAGGCCTTGGAAATCTTAAAAAAATTTAAGAATATGTCTTATATAGGGGAGTTGGATAAAAGGTTAGAAGGGTTAAAATTTAAATCCAAAAATGATCAGGAGGTAATTAATTATTTTCATTACCACCGGGGAATAAAAGACGAATATGAAATTAATTGTCTAAAGATCGCCAACGAATTAGGGGCACTAGCGCATAAGAAGGCGTTTACAAGTTTTAAAGAGAAAAAATCTGAATACCAAATTCATCTAGATTATCTTAAAGAAATTGAAGTAACAGAAAAAGATCTACCCTATAACAATATTATTGCCCTAAATGAAAACACTGCAATTTTACATTATAGCGAATACCATAAGTCCGCTCCGAAGAGGTTTTATTCCCTGCTAGTCGATGCCGGGGCTTCCTTTAGGGGATACAAAAGCGATATCACCCGAACCTATTCTTTTTATGATGATGAATTTCAGGAACTAATAAATTTGATGGATAAAGTTCAATTAGAGCTAGTGGCCGATATGAAAATCGGGAGATCCTTTGGTGATATACATCAGGTCTGTCATAAAAAAGTGGCAGAAGTTCTATCTTTATCGGGCATCGTAAATGGGGAACCCGACGAAAAGATCGCCAGATTTTTCTTCCCTCATGGGCTAGGCCATCCACTTGGCCTTCAGGTTCACGATGTGGGGTCCAAATTTGTGAATGCCAAAGGAAAAGAAAAGCTACCACCAAAAGAATATCCGCATCTAAGATGCACTAAAGTTTTGGAAGAGGGAAATGTTATAACCGTAGAGCCAGGTCTTTATTTTATCGATATCCTCCTAAATGACCTGAAAAAAAATCCACTAGGGAAAAAAGTAAATTGGAAAAAGGTCTCAGACTTTAAAAAATTCGGAGGCATTCGAATTGAAGATGATGTTTTAGTTACTAAGGCCAAGCCCCGTAATTTAACTAGAGATGCTTTTAGGGGCTAGCGAACACAAATTGCGTAAAATTCATTAAAAGAAGAGATTAAACTTTCGTTGTTATAGACTTTAAAATTCCAATTCCTACCCTCAGGGTAGCTGGATACAAGCTTAACTTCCCACGTTGCAAAAATAAATCCTCCAGAGATAGGGGATTCATCAGGGTTACAAGCAACAGAAACCTCCGCGAAGGAGTAGGGGTAAATGGTAATCCCCGATGTTTTTCTGGTGGTAAATTCACTCTGGGTGCCTGTCCCTGAGGCGCCACTAATTGTTGCATCCATGGACCCACAAATATTTCGACAATTGGTTTTTCTTACTTGAACAAGATAAGTGCCATTTTGATAATCATCACGATTAATTTGTGCCTGGATATCTTTTTTATTAATTGAAATTATCTTTAGTGTTTTTTCTGCCAAGGTGACCTTTGCGTTTTCTTTGCAAATGGGAAAATCCTCACCGGAAATTGTTATAATTCCAATGTCTTCGTTTTTCCCTGGTGGAGTAAATATAATTTTATGGATGGAAGGGATATCATTGCACGAGGGAGAACAGTCTAAATCATTTTGAGAAAAAACCAAAAAAGGAAAAAATAAAATTAACAACTTCATAAAGATTTTGAGATATGGCAAACTTAATATTCTCTAGAATCTCGCCTTCCATTGCCGCAGTCCGCAGAGATTATGGCCTTTGTAAATACCCAGGTTTGAGAGGGGTGTGCTGGGTATTTGAGGATCTCTTTCCCAAAGTTAAAACAGATTTCTGCATCTTGATAAGGATAAACAAGAAGAGTTCGGTAATCCGTGGCGATTAATTTATTACCTGTAAATAAATCACCTGAGCCGGTTTTAATTTTCTCTTTAAAAAATCCGGTTCCTTCCATAGCGCAACTAAAGGCTTCAGCACTAGTTTGATTGATTACTTTATAGCAATGCCAAATGCAAACCTCTCCTGGGGTCAGGGAGCAGTCCATGGGAACAAATTGACGATGACTTTCAAGGTCTAAATTCAATCCTTGGTGCATTTCGAAAAATTCGGCACTTAAAAAAGAAGAGAAGAATATTGTAAATAATATTAATATTTTCATTTTTACCTAAAAAACTAGATATTTAATTCTTTCCTTAGTTGGAAAATTTGTAAAGTTTAAATTAAAAAAAAAAACGGCCTGGTTTTCCAGGCCGCCTGAAAATATTCTCTTGGAAAAAAAACTTATTATTTGATTTCTGCTGGACCTTCTGTACCGCCGATGCAGCCAGGATTTGTCCCATCGCTTGCGGTAATCGAAGAAGTTATGAAATTCCAAAAAGCGTTTGATTGATCTGGAGCCTTTACCACCTCTTTTCCATAGTTAA
>JACCDG011001847.1_pt1 | contig 15523 bp, 16 predicted proteins | sample 7442471 | NCBI WGS metagenome assembly JACCDG01 (sample SAMN15323444, study PRJNA562643) | freshwater metagenome | isolation source: river surface water | place: USA:Blue River Watershed | collected 2017-08-17
CAAGGGAGTCCAAGCGGACGGGTCGGAGGGAAGGGAGAAGGAGGGTGGGGAAGTGGGATCGGAGTCCTCAGGCATCTCGATGGCGCTGACCTTATTGAGGGTCATGGGCTGGCCTGAGATGGCATGAGGAGTAACGACACGCTCGATTCGAATGAAGGTGATGTGGCCCATTGGGCACTCCTTGTAAGTGATCCCCCGTGCATGGGGTGAATGTCCAGACACCAACAGTCAACAAAGGATGGGCCCAAGGTTAGTTGAGCCCAACCCGAACAGGGTAATGGTCTTGTGTGGGTTAGGGGGAGGTGATGCGGTTGCAGATGGCGGCACCAGAGTAGTCATGCAAGCAGTTGGGGCAGACATGCTTGGTGCCGTGGGGCGTCTTGATGATGGCGAAGCGGCGCGAGTGGGCATGCTGTTCGATGGCGTCGGAGACCTTGATGGGCGCGTTCGCATCGAGCATTGATTCCAGACTGATTGGAGACTGGTTCACAGTGACTTTGTCATTGCAGCAATCGCAGGAGACTGCAACGAAGCAAGAGCCACCTCCACCACCAATGATTCCAGCCATGTGAAACCTCCATAAAGAAATGGGGCACCCTAGAGATGGGTGCCGCAGGTTGGGATGGGTTATCCGTAGGATGCGTAGAGGGTGTTGGTTCCGTTGATGTAGCGGACTCCTCGAATGAGGGGACCAAAGGAGTCCTTCTCGTAGGAGAACCAACGAAGGACGGACAGGCCTCGGAGGGCCATTAGGCCAGCGACCTCTGTCTCACCAGTGCAAGCACGGTCGCACTGAAGGATAGAGGAGTCGATGTTGAGGTCTTTGAGGACCTTGTAGAGATCGAGGGGGTCACCATACTCGCCTGTAGCCATGTAACACCTCCATTAGTCTTTGGGGATTGCTTGACGAATGCAGAACAACTTGTCGGCCTCAAGAATGGCCCTCTCAAGGGTGGTCCACCGCTGGATGGACCGATAGTAGTTGTTCTTTGGTGATGGCTCAACGAGTTCATGCACCACCCAAATGTCTCCGTCCTTCGTGATCTTGCCAATGATGGTTGAAGGGAAGAAGACTGAACGACAGCCCAAAGAGAGTGGATCACTTGTCAACAATGACAGTTTCATGGTTCACCTCCATAGTGAAATAAGGACCCCCAGACCAAGGATCTAGGGGCCCTCTGAGGACGCCGCAAGGTGCGGGTCCGTGTGAGTGGGGACGTCGTTAGACGTCAACGTCATCGAAGTCTGTGTAGATCCAGAAGTCGTCGAAAGGATCACGGTCCGTGGTCTGCATGGAGCACCTCCGTAAGGGGACACGTTGGGGTCAGCGGACTCTGGATACAGCCACAAGTTGGCCGTACTTGATGCCATCCCTGTCAACAACATCAAGGATCAAAGGGTTCTCTCGGACGGGCGGAACACACATGCAGGCCAAGTGCCAAGGGGCATAGTTGTATGCCCAACATACGGCGCCCATTTCATGAGCACAATCATACAATACGTTCCCCTCAAGAGAACGAACCTCCCAACGATACGCATTGGCATCGTAGGGGGGCTTGTAGGGGCCATTCCCGGACGGAATAATCATGCTTCACCTCCAGTGAAAGGGGACAATAGGACACCACACGGTTAGGTGGGGTGCCCGTTGAGTTGTGTTCAGGGGAGATTAGTCGCCCTGAAGGAAGGCACGGACGAACTTCTTGTCCTGCTTCTCGACGCCGATGAGGGCGGCAACGGAACGGGGACCGTTCAGGTGCCGGGTCTGGGCTCCCGCCTTCATGGGAGCACGGACGCCGTCGGCCAACTTGAGGGCGAGGACGCGGCGGGCCGTGATGACGAGATCGGCAGCGAACTGCTCGACGTCGTCCATCACCTGCTCGGGTGTGCGGGCGCCCTCATCGTTGTCGGAATAGACGACCGTGTTGAGCACGGACGCCATGCCGGGGTTGAGGGCACAGGCGTTCTCGACGGCGTCCAGTTGGGCGCGGAGGGTACGAGCGTTGTGAACGACCTTGGCCAATGAGGCCAGGTCGAAGTCGTCGTTCTCCGGGTCCACGATGGGGGGTGCCGTCTCGGTGGCCGTGCCGCCGCCGTCCTTGGGGGTCTCGTCCTTGAGGTCGGGGATGCCACCACCAGAACGGTCGGGGGCGTCCGCGTCCATGAGGGCCGCGACGGAACCAAGGGCCAGTGCGATTGAACGATTCATAATGAAGGACTCCTGTTGGAGTGAGGGAAAGGTAGACACCACGTTGGTGCCTACTCCAAACGATGAAAGCCCCCTACGACGGTTTAGGCCGTAGGGGGATTGTTTGGATGGTGAAGTTTGCAGAACCTTATCCGCGACTTCCGTATTCTCTTGGTGAGTCCATAGGATACCGAAGGGTAGTCCTATGGGCCAGCGGCTTCCCTTGCGGGGCCGGACCTTGAGCCGTTTACGGCTTCCCCTTCATGTGGCAAGCATGGGGGATTGTTCCCTAATCTATTGGTCTAGTACCGTGCTATAGGGTAGGCCAATAGGTTTCGGGGGCGGGTCCACTACTATCTCTAGGGATGCTCCAAGCGTACACCTACGCTCCGATCGGTAAAGCCCGATCGCCCACCCCCGCATTAGGCAGAGAGTCCATAGGACTCGCCACCAGAGAGGGCGTGAGGGATATCCCCATAATGGGGTGCCGATTCGCACGGCAGTAGTCACTGGATAGAGTGACTAATGGTGGCTCGGTGGGGTCTCACCCAACCCGGTTGAGTCGAACACTCGCCCGAACGGGGACTGGCCAGCCGATACCTTTACACCACATTATGCCTAGTGGATCAACCCACTACGCTCCCCCTGTTTGGTGGGGGCTACCCGTATCGACACCCGATACGCGACGATGCTACTTACGGTCTAGCATCGGCAACCGTGTTATGAAACCCGCACCACTACGGTTAGATAGTGGGGGGATCGTCGATACGGTCCATAAGTCAAGGGGTGGCCACCAAAGGCACCCAATGGGGTTGATAGGACCGGACGAATACGATTGGCACCCGGTAGGATGCGAACCGTTGAAGTTAGCGGCGGGGAAGGAATAAAGACAGAGACTCTAACTCATCTGGGTGTTTGTGGGTTGTAACCCGTTCCGTCCACCCATCCCATTGAACATGAATCGTTCCGTCCGATTCGATTCGGACAATGGTGCCACAAGTAAACCGATCGGAGCGTAAGTAGACCCGACGTTGTATATCGGCTTCCCCACACTTGTGAGTTAGACAGTTATCGACCATGCGAATCCTCCAGTTATCAACCCGTCGATCCGTCCCGTTGGGGGAGGAAGGGGAAGGGTTGGGGGTTAGACCAACCGATTGATACCCCATAGGTAGGGGTAGGGGATAGCCGACACACTAGAGGGTGTGGGCGGCTTGGCATAGTGCTATCCCTAGCCACACCAGAGGGTTACGCCAGTGTGAGGCGAGAATCGCAAGTGTGTGAGCGTATCCGTTGTCTCTCGGTGTATGCTCTACACTGCCACCCTACCGCCGTCGGACAACAATGACAAGAATGACGACCCCTAGCGGCCCCCTAACATCGCCCCGCGTGGGCGGGGGAAAGTCCATTTCTATCTCAAATCGACTCCCGTTACCCATTGGGTCCAGAATGTACTCCCCATTTCGACCTCTCCACCCCCATTTGGATCCCTTTTTCAGGCCCTAAAACAACAATGACAGGAATCGACTCTCCTCTCTCTAATATAATTAGAAAGAAGGAATATATAAGGTAAAAAGTGTTTGGGACTCATTATTTTGATCTGTTAACACCTACAACACTGACAAAAAGGGCCCATCCAGCCTTAACTGGACAGGCCCCAACTCCTTGGGAGACCTATCGGGTGGGTCTCCACCCCTCCCACCCCCGTCCTCAATCCTCGTCCAGGATCTCCACCTCTTCGTGGTCGTCTACTTCCACGCCCGCCTTCTCAAATCCGACCTGGTCCTTCCTCTTTAGCCCCCTATAAACCTGAAATCCCGTCTTTGTATTCCGGCTCTTGAAGACGCCCCAACTGTTTTGGGTCTCGATCCACCTATAAAAGTGGTACCTACCCAATGGCTTCATGGGCAACTTCTCGCAAAACGTCAAGTAATCCCCATACACGACCTCTGGGGACACCATTCCCTTCTGCTCCCTAATGTACCCCCACTCCAAAAACCCATCCGCCGGGTTATTGAGGGCCAAAAACTTCTCCATTGCCACCTGTGAACCCACCGGAAGAGGGAACTTCTTGGTTGCATCCTTCTCCGCAACCATCCTAATGGCCGCCTCCAGCACCATATAGGCAATTCCCTCCACCTCCCCCCTCAAAGTGTCTCCCAAATCCCAATTCTCCTGGCCCACAAAGCTCTTCTCAAAGTAGAGGGGAACAATCTTGGAGGACAATCCACCTCCCGCATTACTCAAATTAGGCATCTGATTGCCCAACATGACGATGGCGGCCCCACTAACCACATTCTGGGCCGGATCCTGATACTTCCTGTCAATATCAAATGGATCCTTACCAAGGATCTGCTTGAGCACCGCACTAGCCTCTTCGGCCCCCCTCTTATCCAACTCTGACACTTCCGGAATAATGAGTGCCCTAGCACTCGACAGCTTGTGCTTGCCAAAGTTCTTGGCCAACGTGCTCATCTGCAAATTAGCACACACATCCTTACCCATCAGCATCCTTCTGATGTCCTCGGTCACACCCTTCCCCGACCTGGGCACTCCATAGTTAAGGAACAGTCTGGCCTCCCTATGCGCCATCAACGTATAGGCAATACCTCTCAGCCAGGTCTCCTTCCACTTCTCCTCCCCGCTGGACCACTCCCTCAGACACTTTTCCAGCGTCGGACTCTTGGCTCCCACCACCAACTTGCAAGGCAGCACGCACGGATCAAACCACAGATCAGTCCTCTCCCTAGTCACCAACTTACCCTGCAGGGCCGATGCCTTCACATCCACAACCACATCCTCAAATGCGATCGTGAAGTCATCATTCCAGCCCTCAACCGGCTTCAGCCAACTCGGCATAGACACATCGCCCCTAACCCTACAGAGGGCCTCGATGCACCTAAACACGGTGGCCAGCAGCAACTTACTGGTCCTAAGGGGCTTTCTCACCTTCTTGTTGGTATCGGGGTCCTTGGTCTCCACCCAGATAGACGCCAACGCCAAGCACACATCATCCTCCAACCGGACCCTATCCGTGATCTGCCACCTATTCTCCCGGTACTGATACCAATCCCCATCCTTCAGATAGATGGAGGGCATCCCCCTCTCCGTCTTAAAGTTGTGGGCTAGAATAGCCTTAGCCAAGATCATGGGCTCACCAGAGGGCACCACGATGTTCATATCAACTCTGCTCTCGGTCACTGTCACGAATAGGTCTCCCAATAGGGTGTAAGAGGTCTTTGAAATGCTAATTCCCAACTTCAGTGCGTTCTGGTCTCCCGACAAGGATCCCACCTACAAGGCCCAAGCTGCCGACGATGATGCCAAGGTCCCCCACCGTCTGACTCCCGAGCAACGTCGAGAGTCCACGAGGGACGCTGGAATCCTCTTCAATGTTGAGAAGTATCAACGGCTGGGCAAGACTCGCGCCGAAGCGATGGAACTAGTTTCTCGTAATCTGCTGCAATCTGGTCATTTTAAGCTGGATGAGGCCCGCAATCGAGTTTCCAAACTAATTAAGGGGGACCTCTCCCTCAATCCCCCCAAGCAGGCCCTGGGGTCCCCCCAACAGGCAACTCTGCCCTCCTTTGCCCAATCCTTCTTGACTCCCACCCCAGAGGGAGCCGACGCCTCCATCAAGGCCCAAGCTGCCGCCTTCGTTGCTCGGCGAGCCCAGCCCCAATCCGCCTTTAACCCACGCGATCTCTCAGGCTTCCAAGGTATCCCCAACTGGGTTCCCCCATCCAGCACTCCCATCACGTCTGGCCGCTCCATGGGGCCCTCCACTCCAATCTCTGCTTACGCCAAGCCTGCAGGATTCTCTCCCGTCATTGTCCGGGGGCTTCAGTAGGGATATAGTTTGGGGATGTCCGCCAGCACCCCCTCAAAGACCCCCCAACCGAATCCAAATCGAGCTCGTGTGCCCATCTACAAACGAGGCCGCTCCTCCCTTGGAGCCGGTCTCGTCTTTGTTGATGTCCACACGGTCCACGAAGCCTTCGCCCCCATGGGCCTCTCCTTTAGGGGTTTCCTCACCTGGATGCGCCAACTGGGCGTTCCCATCGTCCACATCGGGGACATGCGCGTCATCCGCATCAACACTCTCAAAGCCGCCCTTCTCTTCATCTCTAGTGTGGGCCAACCCGACTTCCTGGTACCTGGCTGCAAGACCCTCTCCAGGCCCCTCCCCAAGAAGGGATCCTTCTCCAGAGTCCTCGACAAAGACGCCTTCCTCAAGGTCCACAAGCAAATCATCGGGGAGCTTCTCTACACCTATGCAGCCTCCGGCCAAGAGCTCTCTGCAGAGGTGGCCCGCCTCGCTGACGAGACCGCCCAGCGTATGCTCCAGGCCGCCCTCTCCCAGAGCCCCTCCCGCGCCCAATTTGAGGGCTCCAAACAAGCAATGGCCCGCCTCCGCAAAGCAGTCCCCATGACTCCCGACCAAGCCATGCAAGCTCTCGCCCAAGAGCAGGACTCACAAGAGTCTCCCAATGACAACCCCACCATCCAACCTTCCAATTAAGTATGGGCAACCCGGAGCCATCGTTTTCTCAAAAGGATCAGAGCGCGCTCTATCTTTCTTTGATCTTGACTCGATTGGACAAGCTGAGATCGAGTCCGAGTTCGATGCCAACGAATACATCAAGTCCATTATCTTGGATATTCGGGACTCAGACGCCAAGGTCCGAGCTGCAGCCCGCCGAGAGCTCTGGAAGATCAAGAAGGACGCAGCCATCATAAATGGTGCCATTGGCAATGCCAAGCACGAGCGCCGCGTCCATTACGAGAATGGCACCGAAGACCGAATGATCGTGACCAGTCAGAAACTGCTTACTAACCTCAGAGGATCCAATGGGAATCGAGACGACCGCCCGTCCCCGCACCAAGTCAACAACCCCGACTCCGTTCACGGAGACGACGACACGCCCACAATCCGAGAGGAAAGAACTGGTGGACGCCTTCCGTCTGCTGGAGAAGTGGGAGCCCCGCCTTTTCCTGACCCACGCGTCAGCGGGGATCTCGGATCTTCTGGTGAGGGACCCGATTCGCTGGATTAACGACGACTACGGAGCCCTCTACCACCTCATCCAGAAGGAGCTCTTCACCCTCGAAGGGGAAGGCGCCACCTTCAAGGCCACGCCCAACCTCGACATGGTGCTGATTGGGAGACACCTCCTCAAGACGTCCCCATCCTTCTTCACCGAAGACGCCATGAATCTTGCCATCGTGCTGGCCCGCATCGCAGCTCAGCGAGTCTTCGTGGCCCGAGCAATCCTCCTTGAGAAGGCTGACATCGCCTAATGAAGGTACTGCCTGTTCCATCTCGCCTCTGGCACGGCAACGATCTGTACCCGTTGCCCCCTAACTACCTTGAGATCCTACAGACGGATCCAGAGGCGGCTCGGCAAGTACGCGTCAACAGCTGTCGCCAGTGGCTCTTGCCTCGCAAGACCATCATGCGAGAGCTGATGCGCGTCGTTCCCGACTGGACCACGATGAAGCCTGCCGATCAACAGGCTCTCGTTGAAGAGTACAAGGGCGAGGCCTTCGTGGCCTGCATCGAATTCTTCGATAAGTGGTACCTCCATCCCGATCCGGACGTCGACTTCGACCCCATGTTCTATGATGAGGTTCCGCTGCCGACGCCCCAGTTCCACTTCGATATCTGGCGCGATTGGGCCATGTATCCGGCCTCCCTCGCGGTGGCTCCCCGAGGCGGCGCCAAGTCTATGTGCATCCGCAAGGGCATCATGATGACGATGCTCACTTGCCCCGTCTACAAGGTCATCTATTGCTCCAGCTCCCAGAAGAACTGCACCGAATCGGCTTCCATGATTCGTTTCCAGCTCTACAACAATCCCAGGATCCAGGAGGATTGGGCCCCAGAAATGCCGACCAAGCGAATTCGGCCCCGCCGGTCGGAGGGCCAGACCGGCATCGAATGGTTCAACCTCTCCAATGGCTCACAACTTGTAACCTACTCAGCCAACTCCAAGATGAGAGGTGGTCGCCCCCGCTGGTTTGCACTGGATGATCCGGAGTTCGATCCCTCTGCTTCCACTAGCATGGCCATTCTTAGGGACTACATGCACCGCCTTATCTTCAAGGTGGCGATGCCCATGCTCTCCCGTAGAGAGTGTCGCCTCACTTGGACTGCCACCTTCGTCTCTCGTAGACACTTGGCGTGGCAGGCTATGGAGATGGAGAAGGGGCTCGTTGATGGAGAAGTGAAGGCTCGGGCCAAGATCCCCGAGTTCGAGTTCTGGCAGAGGCGCACCATCAAGGCCTGCTGGCTTGATGAGAATGGCCGCATGCAGTCCTGTTGGAAGGAGATGTGGCCAGTCAATGAGGCCGAGAAGGTGGCCCTCGGACTGGACCCCTCCACCAAGACTCTTGAAGAGATCGAGAAGAGGATTGGTCGGGCCAACTTCAATTCGGAGTATTTGGCCAATCCTGGATCCTCTGAGGAGGCCTTCTTCAAGATCGATGAGACCCAGCACGGGTTCACAGTTGGAGAGGTGGATGATGCCTTCCTCAAGGACCCCTGGAAGTCTTCTGCCGTCTTCTATTGGCAGACAGGCGAGGAGCGTAAGTCCTCCCCAGTAAAGGACTTCCTGGCAACGGCACGTCTTTTCATTACGATGGATACCTCCAAGACGGCCAAGCCTGGCTCAGACTTCAAGGTAGCCACATTGATGGCCGTCAATAAGGACCATGACCTCTTTGTACTGGATATGTGGGCTGGCCGGGCCTCCCAAGACGTGCTCGCGGCGGAGGCGTTTAAGCTGGCTCAGAAGTGGCGCTGTCGCCTTATAGCACCAGAAGAAGTCGAGGACGGCATCGTCCTTGTCCGCTCCATGAAGAATCACGTCCAAAGACTGGCGGCCTTGGGCACCCCTATGGAGAGCCTGCCAGTAGTCAAGGGCTTCAATCCTGGATATACCCAAAAGGTTACCAAGATTAGTGCCCTGTCTATGCGGTTCGATCATGGTAAGATTAAGCTGCCCTTCTATTTGAAGCACAGGAAGCCCTGGGTGGATCTCTTCGACCAGATCCACCAGTTCAACCCAGAGGCTGATGATGGAGGCCTCCAGCACGACGACCACCTGGACACTGTGTCCATGTCTGAGTACGTGACTGGATCAAGGTCTCCCAGACAAATGACCCCCCTTGAAGCCACCAAGGATGTCATCGAACTCCTTAAGCAGGGCCAGAAGGTGTCGGAGGACGGAGTGCCGCTGACTGCCTACCTGGACCTAGGTAAGCTGTCTCCCGAACAGCTGACCACTCTAATTGATGTAATGGGCAGTGGGAGACCTGGTGGTGGGAGCGTTCTATGAGTAGAGATCCGTCCAACGACATCGTGGGGACTGCCCAAGTAAATGGGGTTCCCTGCGTCTGCATTCCCCAACATCTGTTTGATTTGTATGCCCTCTGCTTCTATGGGGGTGGCCCTGACTACTGGGCCCTCCGAGGAATCAGGAACCCCCAAAGGTCTCCCAATCAACCCGTCCTCCCCATCGGGAGCGACGAGGATGAGGAGCCTATAGAGGGGGAGGTTCCTCCAGCGACAAATCCTCTGTTTGTGCCTAATGTTACGGGCCGGATTACCCCTATTGGTAAGGCCCTCTCGGAGGCTCTCAAGGCGGGAGCTAAGATGGGCTCCCGGCCTACATCCGTTCCTGATGAGGGCGATTCCTGATGCCTGCAAATACGGTAGCTCTTCCTAAAAGCAAGGAAGCCCTCGTCCTTACGGTCAATAACCACTTTGACCGTGAGTTTCAGAGGATGCAAGCTAACTACACGATGATGAGGGTTATCTGGCACTATCTGGCTGGAGCCCGCAACTTCAAGATCATCGATCTCAACAATGGGGTTGTTAAGGCCGACATCTACGATGAAGAGGGGAAGATTGACTTCCAGAGCTCCGACCTTCTGAGGTCTATTGATAGGGTCGTAGGCTATATGAAGTCCTACGACCTCACCAACAAGGTCTCTGGTGAGGGCTCATCCCTCAGTGCCATCAAGGATGGGGCTGTTGGACAAGCCATCTCTGATGCTACCTTCAGTACCTCAGATATTGAGAGGGCGACCGACGAGTTCCTCAATATCTATGCGGCCTACGGATCCTGCGGAATCATGGCCCATGTGGAGGGAGGCCTGGCCAATGGCCTTGGCCTGACTGCAGACATCGAGGTTGTTCACCCATCCGAGCTCATTCCGTTTCCCAGTCCGGGCATGGACCTCTCAAAGGTGACCGGAATAGGCCGCCAGTATTTTGTCCCCCTGTCGGTGCTTGAGGCGAAGATCGGAGCCAAGAAGGCTAATGCGTGGCTGAAGGACATGCACGCCTACAAGGTAGAGCCGGGTGAAGACGTTAAGGGGATGGATGGCAGCGAGCAGAATGCTTGGTGGACATCTGAGTCCCTTATGGCTACCAGTGGGGCTGCCTCGGCAGCCGAATCAGAGAGTGCCGTTGTCTATGTGAGACTGAGGGAGCTTTGGCTGTTTGGGCCTCGTGGCACTTGCACCCGCAAGATCTGTGTGAGTGGTGACAAGCTCATTCAGGATCTCGATTTCAAGGACGTGATTGCTTACTGCCCCATCGGCTTCGCCCGCTTTATCAACAATGGGACGTTCCACGGGGCTGGCATGTTCCACATTCTGTTTGGGTTGGCCCGCAACGTCGAGCGCCTAAACAAGAGCGTGTTCCAACAGGTAACTGATATGGAACAATTCGGATGTCTGGTGCTCCCACAGGGAGGCTTCAATGTGAATGCCACCCTCAAGACGATTGGTAAGGGCCTCAAGGTTCTCCCATGGGAACCCGATCCGATGGATGGGGGCCAGAAGCCCTTCATGATCCAGCCTGTCAATGTGGGAGACAGTAATACGAGGACGGCTGTTTATGCCCAGCAGTATTACAACTCCATCAATCCCATCACCGACATCATTAGGGAGAAGGGTCGAGTTGACTCGGGGTCAGGTCTCAGCTTCCTGCAGGAGCAGGTTGATAGGGCTATGACCAATCCTACGTGGGGCGTCATCAAGGCTTATGGGGAGATGTATAAGGCGGCATTGGCCGCTGCCAGCCGAGTGCTGGTGGAGGAGCCTGGGGCCCTTCCAGTTACCCGCCTTACTCTGGACTTGGCTGGAGCCAAGATTGATTGGGAGACCAATACGGTCGAGTTCCCCAACAATCCCCTCCCTTCCATCAGCAGATTGATGTGTAGGCCCCGGCTGGCCCAACAGAAGTCCAAGGCTCAGCGAAAGGCTGAGAGCTTGGAATATCTGAAGCTGGGTATCAGCGATCCCAGCCGCTTCTTCATCAAGAGTATTGAGGAGAGCTGGGATCTCCCAATGTGGCTTGATGACTACGAGAATGCCTACAAGACCTTTGTAAGGAACGCTCTGACCCTCTACAATGATGGGCAGACCCCAGGTCTCCTAGTGGAGAACCCCGCCTTCGTTAAGCCCGAACTCCAACTTCTCCTGTGCAAGGCATTCTTGGCGTCCCCCAAAATGCAGGTGGCTGGGGTTAAGGTACAGAAGGCCTTTATCCAGTATCAAGAGTTCTTAGTGCAGCAGTCTGGAAGGACTCTGCCGGATGGATTGCCGTACAATCCAGATGATCTTGCCGCCCTCCTAGCTGGAGCACAGCAAGCTCAGGCCGCTCTTCCTCCCGGAGCCCAAGCGGCAGCTCCTAGCTCGTAACAAGGTATAGATAGATGTCAAAGATTCTTCGTAGTCCGGATGGTGATGCAGGAGCTGGTGGTGCGGTTGTTAGCCAGGAGGCTAAGCCTACCCCTGTGGCCAGCGGCACCAAGATCAAGGTCGGGGATAAAGAGTACACGGCTGAAGAGGCCGCTCAGCTGAGTGGGCAGGCCAATCAGGCCCTTACCGTCAAGAAGGCTGCCAGCGCCCTCTTCAATGGGCGCCTCAGTCCTGAGGAGCGGGAGGCTGGTGCCCGCGATCTGCTTCGTGACCTCAACTACAGCGACGACCAGATCGAGCAGTGGATCTCCCAAAACATCCGAGTGAGCGTTCCGACTTCTGGCCGAAGCAAGGATGCCCAGGAGGATGGTGAGGAGCGTGAGCCATCGGAGGTGGAGCTTCTCCGTAAGGAGGTGAAGCTTACTCGGAATGCCCAGCTCCAGAAGTTCTATGGAGAGGCCTACAAGGAGGCTATTGACTCGGATAAGCGGATCACTAAGATTAAGAGCGCGGCGGAGAAGCTGCTGCCGAAGGACAAGCTGGATACCTTCAATAAGAAGGTGGCAGATGCTCTTCAGCGGGATTCGAGGTCGCGGCTCTTGGAGCGAATGAGTCGGTCTGGCGAGAAGATGTCAGAGGACATGATCGCCCAAGAGATTGATCGGGCTACGGACTATGTTGCGGAATTGATGGGTGCAGCAATCGCCGATGCCTCGGCAATTGGCCGAGCGGCGGACACAGCCACTGTTGTCAATCCTTACAAGGGGGCTAACAAGCCCAAGGTTCCGGAGTTCAAGGAAGGCACAAATCAGGGTTCTTTGGAGGATCAGGCCACTAAGTGGCTTACCTCGGAGCTTCTTGAAATGGCCGAAGCCTCTCAGGGATCACAAGTAATCTAAGGAATAGGAGATAACGTACAATGGCTGCGCCGGTTAATACACTGTTCGACACCCACAAGATCCGAATCGAGGAGAAGATCTCGAAGACGATCGAGGTCTTCCTGATGCAGGCGGACCCGCTTTGGCGGGACACTCTGCTCTCGTCTCAGGGCGTTGGCTCCACGGATGCGTTGGGCCGCGGTCTTGAGCTTGTCAAGATCTTCCAGAATGCGACTGCTGGTGTTATCGAGAATGGTTCTGTCCGCAATGACTGGACCACGTTCGGCGATGACACGGTAACGTCGTATGGCCCCAAGTTCTTCCTCCAGGGAGTGGCACGAACGCTGCCTGATCCCCTTGAGGACCCCAGTGCGGCTCCGTATAAGCTGCGAGTGCCCATTCGGTCTGTCATGACCACCATGAAGATGACTCTTGGTGAGAAGCAGGCTGAGGCCACTCCGGCCTTTATTGGCCAGATCACGGCTCCGCGTCTGGTTGCGTTTGCTCGCAACCTGGCCCGGTACCTGTGTTCTAGCTGGTATACGAGCCAGGCCCTCAACTTCCGCCTGTGTGGACTTGGGCCGAGCACTGGTACGGATGCCTATTCGGTCGATGGCACTGCCAAGACCATCACGTTCACTCCCGACAACAAGGCTATTAGCCGACTTGCGGTTGGTGATCGTGTGGACATCTTTGCAGACTTTTCTGGTACGCCGGTTCGTATGAACGATACGAACGTTACGGGCGGTGGTGTTGTGGCTGGCGATGCCGCCGGTCAGACCCTTGCCACCCGCATCAAGGCGTTCATCAGTAAGGTCGACAAGATGCGTGGCACTGCCGTGATCGTGTTCGATCCGGCCACGGCTGCGGGCAAGTTCACTACGACTGGTTCGCTTACGGCGTCCCAGCTGGGTAACTCGGCCTACATCGTGTGGGCTAACACCCGCATCGGTAATGCGTCCTTCACTGGCATTCCGGGTATCCACTCCTGGATGAAGTTCGGTGGTTCCACCAACCAGGACAACTATCTCCTGGGTAATGAGGCCATCGGCACGGTGAATGATGGCATCATCGATGTCGGTGTGCATCCCGAGTTCAAGAGCTTCCTTAAGGGAGTGAACGGTGTTCTCACCGAGCACAAGCTCAACCTCTACCTGGACCGCTTCATGGAGGCGGCTGAGGATGAGGGCCACTACCTGGACACCCTCGTTACCACGAACGGTGTTATCCGGGCTGCGGCTGCCCTGAAGGAGGCTCGTCAGTACCTGGATCGCACGGGGCGCCTGTCGTCCCTGGCGATGGAGGGTAATGATGGGGCTGGGATGGTCCATCACCACGATGGCAAGGAGTACAAGGTTCACACGAGCCGTTGGATGGAGTACGGTACCTTGATTGGTTACCGTCGCCAGAACAACTGGACTCGATATGTTCCGGCTACCACTCCTGGCTCTCAGGGTATGGGTGGTCTTGAGGCAGGCATTCCCTTCGAGTTCCTCGTCCCCAGCCTGACTGGGCTCCCGACGACTCGTTGGCCGGTCTACCTCAACGGCCAGCTTACGGATGCGTCCCAGATGCCTGGGCACCTCCGCATGACCCTGGTTCCGGAGAAGCAGGTCCGTGCGCTCAAGCTCACGGGTCTGACCGAGGAGCGGATCTATAGCGATGCAGCCAGCTAATCGGGGCTGACATCGAGAACCTGTTAACCTAAGATAGGGCTGGAGAAATCCAGCCTTATCCATTTATAGGAGCCGCCCTTGAGCAGTTGGACTGTAACTAGTGACGAGATGGCCCGCCTTTATGGGGGTGGTGCATCCATCTTCAATCCGGCCCGCCACGATCTGGTGGAGTGCGATTACATTCGGTTGGCCAGACGGTCGACCCACAAGCCCAACCTGTTCATGTATAGGCACAGGAAGAGCGGGCGGTACGGAGTGGGGTGCTGGGTGGTGAAGCCTGGGACTGGCAGGGGTCCTGGCTGCTTCATTGAGATTGAGAATATGGAAGAGCACCCAGACCACTATACGGGTGGGAGCTGGGCTGATAGGCCCTCCATCTCCTATCTGAGGGCTCGGTGCCAGCCGGTGGATGAGATGCTTAAGGCTGAGACCCGTAGGCAGGCTCTTACGGAGTATGATGAGGAGGTTTCCAAGGAGGAGACCGATCGGGAACGTCAGGAGCTGGCTAAGTTCTTTAGTAGGAAGGGTCCGCGCTTTGCTAAGCTGGCCCAGGCCCTGGCCTCTGGAGAGGCCGAGTTTGTTGGCGAACGAGAAGGCGGGCAACAGTTGAAGGATGTCAGGGATATGCTGGCAGGCCTCTAAGGAGTCGACATGCACCCCAGTGGGTCACTAATTAAGACTGCGTTGGAAGAGATCAGACTCCTCCTTAATGAGGTCGTTCTCAATGCAAAGTATGACGACCAGTACCTGGTCCGTATTGGTCTCTACCGGGCGTACACAACCCTATTCGAGCGAACGTTCGGTAGCTCTACGAAGTCACTACGAGTTAGGCATAGTCTGCAACTTCGGGAAGGGCAGATGCACTATCCACTTCCCCCTATCATGCAGCAAGTCACTCGGATCTGCAAGTTCGACGATGACGGAGGACTTCTTTGGGACTGGAAGCCTCGTAACGAGCTTCATCCACTTGGGCCGGGTTGGAGGCTCGAAGGCCCCTCTCTGGTGGTCGATCCCCCTCCGCTGGCGGACGAAGAGATCGAAATCCATTACCTTCCCGGTGGGCACGCGAA
>JACCDG010318500.1_pt1 | contig 15520 bp, 13 predicted proteins | sample 7442471 | NCBI WGS metagenome assembly JACCDG01 (sample SAMN15323444, study PRJNA562643) | freshwater metagenome | isolation source: river surface water | place: USA:Blue River Watershed | collected 2017-08-17
CCAAGGTGGCGTCGGCCCGCACTTTGACAGCTACGACGTGTTTCTGCTGCAAGCCCAAGGGCGCAGGCGCTGGCGCATCGGTCGGCAAAAGGCGTTGCAGTTGCGCGACGACACGCCCCTGAAGATCTTGGCCAACTTTGAGCCCGAGGCCGAGTATGTGCTGGAGCCAGGGGACATGCTTTACCTGCCACCGCGCTATGCGCATGACGGCATCGCAGAAGGGGAGTGCATGACGTATTCGGTGGGCTTTCGCGCCCCCAAACGCGATGAGGTGGCGCGCGACTTGATGCAGCGTCTGGCCGAACAAGCCGATGAAGCCATGGATGACCGCCTGTACAAAGACCCTGACCAAGCCGCTACGGCATCGCCTGGACGCATTCCTGCATCTTTGCAAAACTTTGCACAGGATGCCTTGCAGCTTTTGCTGGCGGACCCCAGCCGCTGGCAGCGCGCTTTAGGCGAGAGCTTGTCAGAGCCCAAGCCGCAGGTTTGGTTTCAGCCTGGGGAAGAAGACTTGCCCCTTGAGGGTGTTGTTTTGGACAGAAGAAGCCGCATGATGTACGACGAAGCCCACATTTACCTCAATGGCGAAAGCTGGCGCGCGTCTGGTGCCGACGCGCGCTTGATGCGCGCCTTGGCGGACCAAAGAGCATTGAGCGCGCAACAGTTGGCCAAAAGCAGCCAGGACGCCAGGGCATTGCTCAGGGATTGGTGCGCTGCAGGCTGGGTGCACAGAAAAACCCCTTCCTCTGTATGACACCACGCTGACAATCTGAATGCACCAATTTAGTATTTACCCTATAATTTCGGGCTGGTCAGTTGAAACTCGAGAGTCCACTGACTTTGTCACTTGATGGTGACAATTTCCGGAAATCGTTTGTCTCTTCTTCAAAGGAATCATCATGAAAAAATCCCTCCTGCTGGCAACCTTGTTGGCCGCTGCTCTGGTCGCTTGTGGCAAAAAACAAGAAGCTGCACCTGCTGCTGCACCGGCTCCTGCCGCTGCACCTGCGCCCGCCGCTGACGCATCTGCTGCGCCCGCCGCACCCGCTGCTGCGCCCGCAGACGCTGCACCTGCAGCACCCGCTGCTGCTCCCGCAGGCGACAAGAAGTAATCCAAACTTCTAATCGCAAAAAGCCACCTTCGGGTGGCTTTTTTCATGCGGTGTGCCAGTCCGATCCTGTTTCTGGATCGGCAACGAGCACTTCTTCGGCAAGGCATCCCAACACCGCACAGAATGCGTCTTGCGCCAGCGTAGGCGTGTTGTTACGCTCACTCAGGTGAGCCGCTACCACGCAATTCAAAGCGGGATGACGAACCGCTTGCAGCAAAGCGGCCGCATCCGCATTGGACAAATGGCCTAGGGGGCCGGCAATGCGTTTGCGCAAAAAGGCAGGGTAGTTGGAGCGGCTGAGCATGTCCGTATCGTGGTTGGCTTCCAACAGCAGGGCGTGACAGCTTTGCAAGGCTTGCACCACGTGGGCGCTGGCATGCCCCAGATCGGTCAGCACGCCCAGGCTGCGGTCACCATCGCTGCAGCGCAATTGCAGGGGTTCGCGGGCATCGTGCGGCACCGTGAAAGGCTGCAGTTCCAGTGCACCCAAGGCAATCGGGACGCCATCGCGTGCCACTTGAAGTTGACCCGGCGCCCATGCCCATTCGTCCGCTTGGCATGCCAGGCGCGTGCCTTCGCTCATCCAGACGGGCAAACCGGTTTTTTGCGCGAAACGCTGGGTGTGGCCCACGTGGTCGCTGTGCTCGTGGGTGACAAAGAGGCCATCCAAATCGCCGAGTTGCAATTCGGCAGCTTGCAGCCTGCGCTCAAGCTCCGAGATCCGCAAGCCACAATCGATCAGAAGGCGGGTGACCTGCAGGCCATCGCGCGCTTCCACCAATGTGGCATTGCCTGCGCTGCCACTGCCCAGGTTTTTAAAGCGCAACAAGGCTTATTTCAGATCGTCCACCAGAAGCTGCGCGATGCGCTGTGCCACGGGGCTGGTGTCCTCTTCGCCGGCAGCGTTCAAGAAGCTGATTCGGGTGTTGTTGCCCCCATCGGTCAAGCGCACGCGGTAGCGCACCGGGGTGGCAGGGCCAGGGCTGCTGCTGAAAAGCCGGCTGAAGAAGCCCGCGTCTTTCTTTTCGTCTGGCTTGTCCACATACCGCACAAAGTACAGGCCTTGCTTGCGGTCGCGGTCTTCCACGGTGAAGCCGGTGCGGTCCAGTGCGACGCCCACACGGCGCCAAGCCACATCAAAGCTGGCGGAGAAATCAATTTGAGGCTTGCCCGCGTTGGTCGACAACACCGCCAAAGGCTGCGCCGCCACAGTGGCGACGGCCTGATTGGCTTGCTCCACCGTACTGCCCAAGCGAATCATGAGGCGGCGCAGGAATTCGTTCTCAAGGGTGCTGTCAGCGGGGCGTGGCTGCCAAGTCGTGGTGGTCTGGCTGCTGTTGGTGTAAACCTCGACCATGCCACGGTGGCTGATGAAAATTTCAGTTTGATCGTTGCTGACAGGCTCCAGGCGTGTTTTGAATTTGTCACGTTCGCCCGTGGAATAGAGCATATCGATGACCTTGCCCAGCGCCTTTCGAATGAAATCTTGCGGCAGCTTGGCGCGGTTTTCAGCCCATTCGGTCTCCAGCACGCCCAAATTTTGCTGTTCGATTGTGTAGGTGAAGCCGTTTTCGATCCAGAAATCCTTCACCACGGGCCAGACCTTGTCGGCGGGGCGCTGAACCGTCAGCCAGCGTTGAGCGCCAGAGCGCTCCATTTTGACGTCGCCCACGGTGTTGGGGGTGACCAGCGAGCCTTGGGTTTTTCGCGTGGCTTCCATCGATGAGGCAGACACAGCGCTGCCAGGAACCGCGTAGCGCGTGTCGCGCGCGAGTTGACTCAGGTCAGGGGGCACGTCCAGAGAGACGGGTTTGATGTTGGCTGATGATTTGTAATTGACCTTTTCACTGTCAAACGTGGTCGAGCAGGCACTCAAAAGGCCCAGCAAGGCGCACAGGCCAGCCACGCGCGGGGAAATTTCACGTTGACGCATCACGACAGGTCCTTGGGTTTCAAATCAGGCCGCTGTCGCGCAAAGCGGCTTCGACAGTCGGTTCAAACGACTTTGACATCGCGGTCAAGGGCAGGCGCATGGTTGCGCCACACAGGCCCATGCGGGCCATGGCCCATTTCAGGGGAATCGGGTTGGCTTCAACAAACAGGTTCTTGTGAACTGGCATTAACTTGAATTGAATCGCCATGGCCTGTGCCACGTCGCCCGCAAGGGCCGCCATGCACAACGCATGCATTTGTCGGGGGGCGATGTTGGCCGTCACGCTCACATTGCCTTTGCCGCCGCACAACATCAGGGCGACGGCCGTGGGGTCATCCCCAGAATAAACAGAGAAGCTGGCGGGCACATCGCGGATCAGCCATTGGGCGCGCTCGATGTTGCCCGTGGCTTCCTTGATGCCCACGATGCCGGGGACTTTCGCCAAGCGCAGCACGGTGTCGTGCTGCATATCGGCGACAGTGCGTCCGGGAACGTTGTAAAGCACCATGGGCAAATCAACGGCTTCGGCAATGGCCTTGAAGTGCTGGTACTGGCCTTCTTGGGTCGGGCGGTTGTAGTAGGGCACCACCTGCAGTTGACAGTCTGCGCCTACGCTTTTCGCAAAGCGCGTCAGCTCAATGGCCTCTGCCGTGGAATTGGCACCACAACCTGCCATGATGGGCACCCGTTTGGCTGCCTGTTCCACGCTCACGCGGATGATTTCGCAATGTTCTTCCACGTTGACGGTCGGCGACTCGCCGGTGGTGCCGACCACGCAGATGCAGTCGGTGCCTTCGGCGATGTGCCAGTCGATGAGCTTACGCAGTGCGGGGTAATCCACGCTGCCGTCTTCGTGCATGGGGGTGGCCAGCGCCACGATGCTGCCGGTGATGGGGGTCATGTCAGCCAATTTTGGTGGGTAAATTAGCATTCTAACGAGAGCGCAAGCCGAACGGGAAGGCCGTCGCTCGAACTTTCGCGCCGCGCCACGATGTGCTGGACAAAGCGGGGCGGTTTTGGCTGGAAGCCATCTTCATAGGCAACCACTCGCAGCGGCTGGCACAGGCTCAGCAATTCACCCGGGCGAAGCAAAAAGTCGGGCCGCGAAGGCTTGCCAATGGTTTCTTGCCCTAAGGCAAAGGTCTCATAAATCAAGATGCCGCCAGGTGCCAGGCTTTCAAGCAGCCTTGGCCACAGCGGCCGCCACAAATAATTGGTGACCACCAGCGCGTCAAACTGTTGTCCAGCCAAGGGCCAGGGCCCGTTCTCGATGTCGGCCAAGAGGCCTTCGCCCCAGGCGGCCACATGGGCAATGGCCTCGGGTTGGCGGTCGACGCCGACCACTTGAAAGCCTTGTGCATGCAGCCACTGCATGTGCCGGCCGTGACCGCAGGCCACGTCCAGCACGCGCCCGCCCGGCGCGATGAGATGTGCCCATTGGCGAACCCAGGAAGAGGGCGCTTCGGTTCCGTGAACAAGGCTCATGGGGTGTCTAGAAGCAGGCCCAGAGTTGATCGGCCAGGGTGACCAAAAAACTGGGGCGAAGGTAGAGAGAAAACACCGCCAACAGCACCAGCAAGGCGCTGCTGAAAATCAGCAAGCGGTGACGGGTTCTCATGCGGTTTGCGGCTGGCGTGGAATGGCAGTTTCGCGAACGGGCAAATTGATCAGGCCAGCGAACACGCCCAGCGCAATGGCCAGGTACCAGACGCTGTCGTATTTCCCGGTCAGGTCATACAGAACGCCGCCCAGCCAGACGCCCATGAAGCTGCCGACTTGGTGGCTCATGAAAACAAAGCCGCCCAACATGGACATGTGGGCAATGCCAAAGATTTGGGCAATGACCGCATTCGTTGGGGGCACGGTGGACAACCACAGCAACCCCATGAAACTGGAGAATATGTAGACGCTGAGCGGCGTCAATGGCGCCAGCATGAACACCACAATGGCCAGCGCGCGCAAGAAATAGATGGTCGCCAGGATGTGGGTTTTGAGAAATTTTTGACCCAACACCCCAGCGGCATAGGTGCCAAACACGTTGAACAACCCGATCAAGGCCAGCGCATAGCTGGCAACCTCAGGTGCCAAGCCATGGTCTTTCAAGTAGCTGGGCATGTGCACGGCAATGAAGACCACCTGAAAGCCGCACACAAAATAACCCGCCATCAGCAACTGAAAGCTGCGGTAGCCAAAGGCTTCGCGCAAGGCTTCGCCAATGGGCTGTCGGGGCTGGCCGCCTCGCTCATTCAGGGAAGGCTCACGCAGCCCAAGTGCCAAGGGCAAGGTCAGCAAAGACAACATGCCCAACAGCACCAAGGCCATTTGCCAGCCGAAAGAGTTGATCAGCCAGCCTTCGGTGGGAACCATCAAAAATTGCCCGAAAGAGCCTGCGGCGGCCGCAACGCCCATGGCCCAAGACCGCTTTTCAACAGGAATGTTGCGGCCAATGACGCCATAGATCACGGCATAAGTGGTTCCCGCTTGCGCGATGCCGATCACAACGCCACCGGTCAAGGTGAACAATTCAGGTGTGGCAGAGGCGGACATGCCGAACAGGCCCAGGGTGTAAAGCAACCCGCAGACCAGCAGCACCCGAAAGGCGCCGAAGCGGTCTGCCAGCATGCCTGAAAAAATGCCTGCAAAGCCCCAGGTCAGGTTTTGGATGGCAATGGCGAAAGCGAAGTTTTCGCGCGACCAGTTTTGCGCTTGTGTCATGGGTTGCAGCCACAGGCCAAAGCCGTGTCGCACGCCCATCGAGAGGGTCAAGATGGCTGCGCCACACAGCAGAACTTGCCACATGGGCAACGGGGAAGAGGGAGCTTTCATGGCATCGACTGTAACGAATTGTGCCAAAACTTTCAGGGTTTGCACTTAACGCCCTGTGAATTCATCCAGTCTTTTGTTCTGGCATCGCTACAATCGCCGTCCATGGCAACCAAGCAACCTACCGATTACTCCGAAGGCTCGATCCGGGTTTTGAAGGGACTCGAGCCCGTCAAACAGCGGCCCGGCATGTACACCCGGACCGACAACCCCCTGCACATCATCCAGGAAGTCCTGGACAACGCCGCCGATGAGGCCTTGGCCGGGCACGGCAAAAAAATCAAGGTCACCTTGCATGCCGATGGCTCGGTCAGCGTGGAAGACGATGGCCGTGGCATTCCCTTTGGCATGCACCCCGAAGAAAAAGCGCCTGTCATCGAATTGGTCTTCACCCGCCTGCACGCGGGGGGCAAGTTCGACAAGGGGCAAGGCGGCGCCTACAGTTTTTCGGGCGGCTTGCACGGGGTGGGCGTGAGCGTGACCAATGCCTTGTCCAAGCGCATGGAGGCCACGTCTTACCGCGAAGGCCAGGTGGCCCACCTGGTGTTCGAAGGCGGCGATGTCACCCAGCCCTTGAAGGCGCGCCCCGCAGGGGCCGATGACCGCCGCCAAGGCACGACGGTGCGCGCCTGGCCCGATGCCAAGTATTTCGAAAGTGCTGCTTTGCCCATGGCCGAGTTGACGCACCTCTTGCGCAGCAAGGCCGTGCTGATGCCGGGCGTCAGCGTCACCTTGGTCAACGAGAAAACCCGCGAGACCCAAACCTGGCTCTACAAAGGTGGCCTGCGAGATTACCTGCAGCAAACCTTGACGGCCGATGCCGTGATTCCTTTGTTCGAGGGCGAGGGCTATGCCGACGGCAGCCATGAAAGCTTTGCAGACGGCGAGGGCGCAGCCTGGTGCGTGGCTTTCACCGAAGACGGCCAACCCGTGCGCGAAAGCTACGTCAACCTGATTCCCACCTCGGCCGGTGGCACCCATGAAAGCGGCCTGCGCGATGGCTTGTTCAATGCGGTCAAGAGTTTCATTGACTTGCATGCCTTGTTGCCCAAGGGCGTGAAGTTGCTGCCCGAAGACGTGTTTGCGCGGGCCAGTTATGTCCTGAGCGCCAAGGTGCTCGACCCCCAGTTCCAAGGGCAAATCAAAGAGCGCCTCAACTCCCGTGATGCGGTGCGCTTGGTGTCCAACTTTGTGCGACCTGCCTTGGAGTTGTGGCTCAACCAGCACGTTGAATACGGTCGCAAGCTGGCCGAGCTGGCCATTCGCGCCGCGCAAACCCGTCAGCGTGCCGGGCAGAAAGTGGAAAAGCGCAAAGGCTCGGGCGTGGCCGTGTTGCCGGGCAAGCTGACCGATTGTGAAAGCCGCGACCTGGCGCACAACGAAGTGTTCCTGGTGGAAGGCGACAGTGCCGGCGGCAGCGCCAAGATGGGGCGCGACAAAGAGTCGCAGGCCATTTTGCCCTTGCGCGGCAAGGTGCTGAACACCTGGGAAGTGGAGCGCGACCGCTTGTTTGCCAACACCGAAATTCACGACATTTCGGTAGCGATCGGCGTCGACCCGCATGGGCCGCAAGACACGCCTGATCTGTCGGGCCTGCGCTACGGCAAGGTCTGCATTCTGAGCGACGCCGATGTGGACGGCTCGCACATTCAGGTGCTGTTGCTCACGCTGTTTTTCCGCCATTTCCCCAAGCTCATCGAAGCTGGCCATGTGTATGTGGCCCGCCCGCCCTTGTTCCGCGTGGACGCACCGGCGCGGGGTAAAAAGCCGGCCACCAAAATGTATGCCCTCGATGAAGGCGAGCTGACCGCCATCCTGGACAAATTGCGCAAGGATGGCGTGCGAGAGAACGCCTGGTCCATCAGCCGCTTCAAGGGCTTGGGCGAAATGAACGCCGAGCAATTGTGGGAAACCACGCTCAACCCCGACACGCGACGCTTGATGCCTGTGCAGTTGGGCGACCTGGATTTTGGCCAAACCGAGTCCCTCATCACCCAGCTGATGGGCAAAGGGGAAGCCGCCGCCCGCCGTGAGCTGATGGAGCTGCACGGCGACGCCATTGAAATTGATGTGTAACCATGACTGATCAAACCGTGTTGGACCTGGCGTCCTCGGCGCCCGATGCCGATCTCAGTCTGGGGGCGTATGCCCGCCAGGCTTATCTGGAGTACGCCCTGAGCGTGGTCAAGGGCCGTGCCTTGCCCGATGTGTGCGACGGCCAAAAGCCCGTGCAGCGGCGCATTCTTTATTCGATGTCCCGCATGGGGCTGGGGTTTGGCGGCGCCAACGGCACGGTGGGCGCCAAGCCCGTGAAAAGCGCGCGCGTGGTGGGTGATGTGCTGGGCCGTTTTCATCCCCACGGGGACCAGGCAGCCTACGATGCGCTGGTGCGCATGGCACAAGATTTCTCCCAGCGCTACCCCCTGATCGATGGCCAGGGCAACTTCGGCAGCCGCGATGGCGATGGCGCCGCGGCCATGCGCTACACCGAAGCCCGCTTGGCGCGCATCAGCACCTTGTTGCTCGATGAAATCGACGAAGGCACGGTGGACTTCCAGCCCAACTACGACGGTTCCACCGACGAGCCGCGTCAGCTTCCGGCGCGCTTGCCCTTCACCTTGTTGAATGGTGCCAGCGGCATTGCCGTGGGCCTGGCCACTGAGATACCCAGCCACAACCTGCGTGAAGTGGCCGATGCCTGTGTGGCCCTCATCAAAAACCCCAAACTCACGGACAGCGAGCTGTGGGCCTTGCTGCCCGGCCCGGACTACCCGGGCGGTGGGCAGATCATCAGCTCGGCCACCGACATTGCCGAGGCTTACCGCACTGGGCGCGGCTCGCTCAAGGTGCGTGCCCGCTGGAAGATTGAGGACCTGGCCCGCGGCCAGTGGCAACTGGTGGTGCATGAATTGCCCCCAGGCGTCAGCTCGCAAAAAGTGCTGGAAGAAATCGAAGAGCTGACCAATCCCAAAGTGAAGGCTGGCAAGAAAAGCCTCTCGCAAGACCAGACCCAGCTCAAGGCCACGGTTTTGGGTGTGCTCGATGGCGTGCGCGACGAGTCGTCCAAGGACGCGCCGGTGCGTTTGGTGTTCGAACCCAAAACCCGCACCATCGAGCAGGCCGAACTGATCACCACCTTGCTGGCGCACACCAGCCTGGAAACCTCCTCGTCGATCAACCTCACGGGTGTCGGCCTGGACGGTCGGCCGGTCCAGAAGACGCTGCGCCAAATGTTCGAGGAGTGGATCAGCTTCCGCCAGACCACGGTACAGCGACGTTCGCGCTTCCGTCTGGACAAGGTGCTGGACCGCATTCACATTCTCGAAGGCCGACAGCTGGTGCTGCTCAACATCGACGAGGTGATTGCCATCATTCGCCAAAGCGATGAGCCCAAGCAGGCGCTGATCGATCGCTTCCGGTTGAGCGAGCGCCAGGCCGAAGACATTCTTGAAATTCGCTTGCGTCAATTGGCACGACTCGAAGCCATCAAGATCGAACAAGAATTGGCCAATTTGCGCGAAGAGCAGAAAAAGCTGGAAGAAATTCTGGAAAGCCCAGCCGCTTTGCGCCGCTTGATGGTCAAGGAAATCGAGGCCGATACCAAGCAATTTGCCGATGCGCGCCGCACCCTGATTCAGGAAGAAAAGCGTGCCGTGGCCGAGGTGCGCGTCATCGATGAACCCGTCACGGTGGTGGTCTCGGACAAAGGTTGGGTGCGCGCGCGCTCCGGCCATGGGCACGATGCCGCCAGCTTTGCTTTCAAGGCAGGCGACGGCTTGTACGGCACCTTCGAGTGCCGCACCATCGACGTCTTGTTGGTGCTGGGCAGCAATGGCCGCATGTACTCTGTGCCTGTCGCTGCCTTGCCAGGCGCGCGCGGCGATGGCCAGCCCATCACCACCTTGATCGACCTGGAGGCCGGCACGCAGCCCGCACATTATTTTGCCGGGCCCACGAATGCCGTGTTGTTGCTCAGTGGGTCAGGGGGCTATGGCTTCCTGGCATCCGTCGAAAACATGGTGTCGCGCAACAAGAGCGGCAAGTCGTTTGTGAGCTTGGGCGAGGGCGAAACTGTCTGCCGTCCCTCTTGGGTCAGCGGCACCACGGGCTCGCAAGCCTTGGCCCCCGCGACCCACGTGGCTTGCGCATCCACCGGTGGGCGCATTCTGACCTTTGAAATTTCCGAGCTCAAAACCATGGAGAAGGGCGGCCGTGGCCTGATGCTGCTCGACCTGGAAGCCAAAGACAGTTTGGCCGGTGCCGCCGCTTACACCCGCAGTGTGCGCATTGTGGGCATTGGCCGTGGTGGCAAAGACCGTGAAGACACGCTGGAAATTCGCAGCCTCAACAACGCCCGTGCGGCGCGCGCCCGCAAAGGCAAGGCGGCCGACCTGGGCTTCAAGCCTACCGCCATCCAGCGCGTCGAATAAACCGGGCGCTCAGTCCAACTTGATGCCGCGCGTGCTGATGATGTTGCCCAGCAGGGCGGCTTCATCACGCACCCGTTGACGCAAGCCTTCGGCTGTGCTGCCCACAGGTTGCCAGCCCGCCGCCAGCAGTTTGCGCTGAAGGTCGGCTTCGTGGTAAATCTTCGCCACTTCAGCCGACAGTTTGTCTTGCGCGGTCTTGGATAAATTGGCGGGTCCGATCAGGGCGGTCCATACCTCTAGGTTGAAGTCGCGCACGCCGGCTTCGGTGAGCGAGGGCACTTCAGGCACCAAGGCGCTGCTGCGGGCGGAGGTCACGCCGATGGCGCGCAGCTTGCCGGCCTTGACTTGTGGCATGGCCAAGCCCGGAGGAACCAGGGAGAGCTGAATCTGGCCGCCCAACATGGCCGTGATCACGGCCGGATTGCCTTGGTAGGGAACATGCATCGGCGTCAAGCCTGTGACACGCGACTTCAGCAACTCCATGCCCAGGTGGGCCACCGAGCCATTGCCTACAGAGCCATAGTTCCATTTGTCTGCGGCCTTTTGCGCTGCCGCAAAGAACTCTGCGCCGCCTGGCAAATCGGTGGGCGCCACCAGGATCAGGGGTGCGGTGGTCAACAAGGACAAATAGGCAAAGTCTTTGGCAGGGTCATAGGGCAGCTGAGGGTAGAGAAGCTTGGCGGAGGTCAGGTTGCCATTGATGACCACGCCCAGGGTGTGATCGTCTGCTGCCTTGGCCACCAGGTCAGTGGCCAGGTTGCCTGAGGCCCCTGGCTTGTTCTCCACCACCACAGGTTGCCCGAGCGCCTTGGACAAGGGCTCGGCCAGTGTGCGCGCAGAGATGTCCGGCGTGGACCCCGCCGGGAAGCCCACCAGCAAGCGCAAAGGTTTGGTGGGCCAGGCCGCTTGTGCCAAAGCCAGTGTGGGCAGTGCGACGCAGAGGGCAGTGGCAGCCGCCAGCAAAAGGGAACGTCGTGTCATGATTTCTCCAAAGCAGTTGAGGGACTCAGCCTAAAAAGGCACCGTCCCGTTTCAGTTGATTTTGCAAGGCCGGGACCGAGAGGTCCTGTGGACGTTGCTGCTGTTTCAAACTCAAGGCAGCGGCCGTGCCAGCCGCTTGTCCCATGACAAAGCAGGCGCCAGACACACGGGCGGCCGATTGTCCGCCATGGGTCATGCTGGCACAGCGCCCTGCAACCAGCAAATTATCGATCTCCAGCGGCAGCAACATGCGGTAGGGCAGTTGGTTGTAGCCGCGACAGTTCGGGATGGCTTGCCAGCGAAACGACACATTGCCAGCCACGTGTTCTTCGATCATCCAGCCGTTCACACCGATGCTGTCCTCAAAGCTGGCGCAGTCCAAGACATCGGTTTCACTCAACTGGTAGGCTCCCACCATGCGCCGGGTTTCGCGAATCCCCACTTGCGGTGCGATTTCCAGCAAGTAGGCCTTTTCAAATCCTGGCGCATATTCGCGCAAAAAACCCAAGAAGTCCACAATTTGGGCGCGGCCTTGCAGTTCCGCCGCACTGAGTTGCAAGACATCGGTGCCGTCGATGGGCTCGCCATTGGCGCGACTGAGTTGGGTGACATTGGCCCGCCACTCCGACGGGTTTTTCTGCGGCCGAATGATGGGGCTTTTGCGAGGGAAGCGTCGGCCTTTGGCCTCAGCTTGGGCCATCCATTCGCCGAAATGGTTCCAGGCATCGCCGGCCTGGGCGGCATCCACGCCTTGCACGCGAAACATGGAAGAGGGGTACATCATGTCGGCGCCGGTCTCGCCTTTTTCAAAGCGGACGCCTGCCTGGGCGAACAGGTCGCCATCGCCCGAGCAGTCAATGAAGCGTTGCGCGCGCACGGCGCAACGGCCTGATTTGGTCTCCAGCAACAAGGCTTGCAGCTGACGCGCGCTCGACAGGCTGACCCCCACGGCCCGGCTGTGGAACAGCAGTTCAACGCCGCGGGAGGTGGTGAGCTGGTCGGCGGCCACTTTGAAGGCTGCATTGTCGTAGGCCTGCGCCGCAATCTTGCCGCCGAACAGGCTGTGCGGCGTGTTCAAGCCATCGAGCTGGCGCATGCGCTCGAGCAACTCATCGGTCAGGCCGTGCACGACTTGCTGCACTTCACCATACACGTTGGCGTGCAAGCCACAAAAATTGGTGACGCCAGCGGCCGTACCCATGCCCCCCAAAAAACCGTAATGCTCCACCAGCAAGGTGCGGCAGCCCAGGTCGGCGGCGGACGTGGCGGCCATGATGCCGGCGGGGCCGCCGCCCAGGACCACCACGTCGTAATCACCCAGAACCGGCGTTTGGCGCGCCGGTTCATGCAGGAAGTCTGCGATCATGCGCTCAGCTCGGCCACCAGCTCAATTTCCACACACGCCCCCATGGGCAATTGGGCCACGCCAAACGCACTGCGGGCATGCTGCCCGGCGGCGCCCAGCACTTTGCCCAGCAATTCGCTGCACCCGTTGGTGACCAGGTGGTGCTCGGTGAAGTCTGGGCTGGAGTTGACCAGGCTGACCACTTTGACGATGCGTTTCACCCGGTTCAGGTCACCACCAGCGGCTTGGCAAGCGGCATGCAAGGTGCCCAGCAGGTCAATCGCCACGGCATGCGCGGCCTGCCGACCTTCGTCCGTGCTCATGGTCCGACCCAATTGGCCTGTCCATGCTTTGCCTTCGCGCTTGGCGATGTGGCCGCTGATGAAGACCAAATTTCCGGTTTGTACAAAAGGCACATAGGCCGCCGCTGGCGTGGCCACCGGGGGCAATTGAATGTTCAGTGCTTGCAGTGTTTGGTAAACGCTCATGGAAAATTCCTCTCTGGGGGAGTAGTTTAGAGCCAGTGGCGCTCAAGTTGGGCAGGGTTCGTGCCGATGTACGCTCTGTGGAAAAGAACGGATCTTGGACTATGAAGCGCTTTTGTTGCAGTGGATTCAACAAAATACTGGCATGCAGTGTCAGTGTGGCCGTGCTGTCGTTGCTTTCACCAGCGGTCCAAGCGCAGTGGGCCGAGCTCGACAAGGACGATGAAACCAGTTATTTCTGGAACAAGGATTCGGTGAAAGCCGTCCATGTCAGCCGCTATGCCTGGACCCTGATGGACCTGTCCAAGGCCACCAAAGCCCCCAATGGTGAAAACTACCAATCCGCGATGGTCCGCTGGCGCGTCTACTGCAAAACCGACATGGCGGTGAAGTTGTCGGTCAGCTATTTCAACAAGCCCCAAGGCAAGGGGCGTGAAGTGGCCGTGCAAGACGACCAAGAGTGGCGCACCAAAGAAGCCCCGATTCGCCCCGGAACGTATTTGGCGCTTCTCAAAAAAGAAATTTGCGATAGCGCCGGCTGAAGCCTGTCTGCCTAAAGTCGAGGCTGCGCACGGTTTTCCAGGACTGACTTTTTCAGCCTGCCTTCGCCGTGCTTGGCGGAGGCTTGGTGAGCACGCTTTTTTATCGCCCAGGGTTGACGCCGTTGTTGACAGGCGTGGTGTTGGCCGCGTGCCTGCATGTGCAACAACGCGCTTTGCCCAGCAACGAAGTGGCCTGGACCAGTTTGACCTTGGCACTGCTCACAGCGGGCACCCTGTGGCGTTACCACCGCCAAACCTGTCAATCTTCGCCTGCCCCAGGTGTTTCCCTGAGAGCTTGGCTGTTGGCTTGCCTGTGCGCAGCATGGCTGGCTTGGAGCTGGATGAATGCGCATGCGCTTTGGCGCCATCCCAGGGTCACAGCGCCCACATGGGAAGGCCTCACTTTGCGACTGCATGGCGTGGTGAGCGACTTGCCGCAACAGCATGAGGACAGTTGGCGTTTCCGTTTCGAGGTCGAGGCTGCCTGGCGCGAGGACACGGGTGAGTCCATGGCCTTGCCGCAAGCTGTATTGCTGGGATGGTACGGGCGCGGGACGGCCAGCGAGACGGGTTTGCCGCTGAGCCTGCGCGCAGGAGAGCGCTGGGCCTTGTCGGTTCGGCTCAAACAAGTGCATGGCCAGTTGAACCCTGGCGGCTTTGATTTCGAGCGCTGGGCCTGGGAGCAGGGCATCGGCGCCACAGGGTCCGTTCGCAACGGCCCGCACGACCGCGCTGCCCAACGACTGTCCTTGACCTCGCAAGCACTGTGGGCGCAATGGCGCCAAGGCATGCGCGAGCGCATTCACGAGCGCGTGAGCGAGCCGCGCTGGGCCCACATCCTGTCCGGCTTGGTGGTGGGGGACGCTACCGGCATCGAGCGCTCCGATTGGGATGTCTTTCGTGCCACGGGCATTGCCCACTTGATCAGCATCTCAGGCTTGCATGTCACCTTGCTGGCATGGTGGCTGCGGGCCTGGGTGGTGTTTCTGTGGCGGCGCACTGATGTGATGGGGCGCTCCTGGAGTTTGTGGCTGCCCGCGCCTTGGGCGGGCTTGTGTGTGGGCCTGTGGGCCGCCTGGGCGTATGCCTTGTTCAGTGGCTGGGGCTTGCCGGCCCAGCGCACGATTTGGATGCTGACCCTTACCAGCGCCTTGCAATTGGGGGGGCGACGATGGCCCACCCCTTTGGTATGGCTGGTGGTGTTTGCGTCGGTGTTGGCGTTCGATCCTCTGGCGTGTTTGCAACCGGGTTTCTGGCTGAGCTATGTGGCGGTGGCTGTGCTGTTTGCCGGGGGCTCGGGCAGGCCTTCCTCGGGCGAGGAAGGGCGGAGCCGTTTGTCTCAACTGCTGCGCCAGTGGGGGCGCGAACAAGTGTGGATGACGGTGACGTTGAGCCCTTTGTGCCTGCTGTTTTTTCAGCAGGTGTCCCTGGTCGGGTTGCTGGCCAATGCCGTGGCCATTCCCGTGATCACCCTGTGGGTCACGCCCCTGGCTTTGCTGGGCATGGCCATGCCCTGGCTGTGGGAGCTGAGCGCGGCTTCGCTGAGCCTCTTGATGGCCCTGCTGACGCCGCTGGCCGTCTGGCCATGGGCCACCCTGAACACGGCCACACCGCCCTGGTCGTTGAGCGCCTTGGGCTTGTTGGGGGCTTTGCTCTTGGTGCTGCCTGGACCGCTGGCGTTTCGCTTTTGGGGTGTGCCCCTGCTGCTGCCTTGTTTTTTTTGGCAAGCACCGCGACCAGCGAGCGGCAGCTTTGAATTGCTGGCGGCCGATGTGGGTCAAGGCAATGCGGTGTTGGTGCGCACGGCGCACCATGCCTTGTTGTACGACACCGGACCGCGCTATTCCCGCGAGACCGATGCAGGGC
>JACCDG011643874.1_pt1 | contig 15518 bp, 27 predicted proteins | sample 7442471 | NCBI WGS metagenome assembly JACCDG01 (sample SAMN15323444, study PRJNA562643) | freshwater metagenome | isolation source: river surface water | place: USA:Blue River Watershed | collected 2017-08-17
AGTAGCCCCCGCCCCCACCCGGCCAGAGCTGGGCAGCGGCAGCAGCAAAGAAGCCAGCGACACGATTCACCACGAAGGGATCGAGCTGATTAAGGACCGGCCGGAAGGTGAAGGCCGGAACCGATAACAATGCAATATCTTATTGTCCCGGTGGGCACGACCCCACCCCAGCACGAAGGAGCAATCACGCGCATGGATTTTATACACGCATTTAACACCCTGATCGCGGCAGGCGCGACCGTAGGCAGCATAGCCGCCGGGCTGGCTGTCTGGAACAGAATCGCCCAAAGCGGCAAGTGGAAAAACTACTTTGAGGCCAAAGAGGACCCGGCGTTTTGGCAAGAGTTCCGCGAAGGCGTGGAGCAAAAATAAAGGCCAGCCCGAAGGCTGGCCTTATTCTGACCAATCCAATCACCACATCGTAGAGGTCGGGCCAAGTTTAACACATTTGGCCCGGCCGTCTCAACAAGTCTTAGGAGAGACAAATGACCGACATCGGAAAAACATTAAGCAAGGCGATTTTTTATATCGTGGCGCTGGTGCTGATTATCTGGACCGCAAGCCTTACGGTGACTTTCATTCAGGCATCACTCCCCACCCTGCCCTGGTACGTGCCATACACCGCACTTGTCGCTTTTGACGGCGGGATGATTGCGTGGATGTACGTTTTCTTGAAAGCGGCCGAAGGGACCATTCAGCGGGCCGTAGCCCTGGCAGCGACCATCTTTGACTTTTTAGGTGTAGGCTTGATGGTTATTGCCGAAATTCTTCTTGGGGGGCAAACATTAGCGGCCGCCCCGGAGACATTGGGCACCTGGGCCATTTGGGGCATTGGCATCTGGACCGTGGTCAACGTGCTTTTTGTCATCATTTACCACATTGGCGACCCGGAAGCGCAAAAGCAAATGAGCATCCAGAACGAGAAAGATGCTATCTGGCAGGGCGCACTTGCGAATCTGGCCAGCCGTCGAAGCCACAACAGCGCCGCCCTGGCCGAGCAAATAGGCGGCAAAATGTATCAGCAGTTACTCGCCGAGTTGTTTGTAGACGGGAACGGGAACGGCCAGCCCGATTTGCTAGAATCAAAGACAGGCGGCGGCGTGGTTATTGACGCACCGCCCACCCAAACCACCCCACCCGCCCCGGCTAAAACGCCCATCATGCGCCGCCCACGGCCAGCCGGATTCCGGCCGGTCACGGCGCGAGGATTCCAACGCAACGGCGCGGCCAGCAGCCCGGCCGCGAAAGAGATTGACGGCCAGTATGTCTACACCGGCAACCAAGTAGCAAAGCCTAAAAAGAAATGGGGCCTGTGGCGAAACGGGCACATTATCGACGAATCAGACCAGATTGCAGATATGCTCCGAAACCCCGGCTACATGTCCGGTTCCTTCATCATCAACCAGCATGGCCAAATTGTTGACGAAGAAGGCAAAGTTCGCCCTTTTCAGGACGGCACCAGCCCGGGCGAACAGCCGCCCCGGCAGTGGATGTAATCGACAGTAGCAACGCAGGCGCGGCCCGGCACAAACGCTACTGCCAATGCGGGTGTGACCGGATGCTGCCAGAGGGCAGCACCCGGCGGCGAAAGTACCTTGACGACACCCACCGGCAGCGGGCCAGGCGGGCCAGCCTGTAAAGATTCTGTTTCCGTGATGTTGGCAAGCCAATGTCACGGAAACAGGGGAGTTAATTCTTAAGATGACACGCAGACGAGCAATAACCCTATGGGTTCTCTTCTTCTTATTTCTAATCTGTCTGGCCCTGGCTGGCATGATGATCGCCAGCCTGGCAGGCGGGCCGGGAGGACTGCAATGAACCGGAACAACTTTCTTTTCACCATGTTTTTTAGCCTGGCAGCGGCCGCCGTTGGCGGCCTGCTGTTCAACCTGAACGGGACGCCCATTGAAAACAGCCTGATTGTTTTTGGCCTGCTGGCCGCAATCCTGTTCGCTTTTTTGGCCGGGTATATGCAGGCGACGATCAATCTGCAAAATCAGCGGCAGCGCGGCATACGCCACGCCCGGCAGATTGTGAACCAGGCGGAGGGGAAAGCCGATGAACCCCGATGAATTGCAAAAGCTACTTGACCAAATCACAGTGTCCACAACCGGCGGCGCGCTGGAATTGATCAAGGCGCAGATTGAAATCGAGAAACTGCGCCAGCTGCACCTGATTAATGCCCGGCTTGAATCATTCGGCAACCAGTTCCACAACATCTTGGCAAACGGTCTAGATGTTAACAACCATCACTAGAAAAAACGGCCGTTCCCGCTATGGCGGGAACGGCCGGACCGGAGTGAAACCATGTACCAAATTGACCACATAAACAAAATCATATATCTAAAAAAAGCCCATCCACATGCTTTAATAAAAATATGCGTAGATACCGATTCAATGGCTGAATGGGGCTGGACAGAACACCATATAGACAAAGTAGAACTTCTAGACTGGATTGAAATAAACGAAAGAATCTACACGGACGAGGATCAGGCAAAGGATGAGATATCCGACATGCTCTACGACGCAGACACCGAGAAACTAAACGACGCCGATTTCCAGCAACTTGTTGATAACTATTATGCAGAGCGTGTAGTAGATGCAATTTGCGTGTTTACAAGCGCACCGACATAAGGCATCAAGCAGGATTCAGGCGAAAGGACAGATAAATGTCAACTAAAACACAGCAGCCCACGCGCTGGGCCATGAAGTTCAAGCTCGACGGGACTATAGATCACCGCAGCTTAAGACACACAAAAAAGCATTGCATTACCGATTTTGAAGCGAGTTTTGGGCAGGAAGTAACGCCGGAATTTATGAGCGGGTGGCAATGTGTCAAGGTCAGAGTGGTGGAGGTTGAAGAGCCATGAAACTCCCGGCCGAGCTGCGCCAGACGGCGGCTGTCATGGGGGCCGAGTTGGAGGCGTCACGCTTGCGCGTGGTGCTGGCCCCATGCCAGCGGGGCAGGGCAAGCAGCATGATCCGAGCCGTAGATGAACGCAACCCGGCCTGGTATCGTGCTTTGCGCCTTGAGTATCCCAGCGGCCGGCGGCGCGGCCGGAAGAAGCCGGACACGTTGATCAAGCGGGCCGCGACGCTGCGCGGCCTGGCCGAGTTGGAGCAGGGGGAAATGGGCAGCGTTTACGCCGCCCGGCTTTTCCCCTTTGTTGTTGAAGAATATTTAGCCAATTGGCGGCCGTTGGATCTACTCGCCATTTCTGGCGAGGCTGGCCACCGGCAGCCGAAGCCGATTTATTTATAAAGGACAATCACAAATGAGCCTAAAACACAGAATATCGCTATACAACCAAAGCAAGCTAGTCCTGAACGAGTGGGCAAAAAAATTTCATTACATGAAACGGGAGATACACGACCGCGCCACCCCCTTCGGTTGGGGGGTCGAGTTCGACGGAAATTCATTCATGCCGGACGGGAAGCCATGCGGATTTATTATCTTTTCCAGTATCCATTACACAAAACTAAAAGAGGAATTTGGCTACCCAGGCTTACCAACGAAATGGCAAGTTCTATCTCTATCAAGACTATGGCTTCACGACCAGCTTCCCCACAATTCAGAAACCGTCACCATCGCAAAGGCCATAAAAGTGGTACAAAGGAGATGGATAGAGGTTCACCCGCCAAGATTCCCGACCGAGCCTTATCACATACGCAAAATCATTAGTTACGCAGACACAAGGTATCACAGAGGGACCATTTACAGAGCCGCCAATTTCCGGGAGACCGCAGTTGTCAGAAGCGCCAAGAGACACAAGAATAGTCGAGGGGAAGGGATGGAAGGAGCCCTCTTGATTCGCTTCATTTACGACATGAAGCAGCCAAGGTGGACTTACGAGGAGACAATCACATGACCGAACTTTGCAGCAATTGTTGTTTAGAACCGTCAACACGGCGAAAGCTGTGCAGAGCTTGCTACCGTTACCAGCAAGAGCATTACGGGGAGCAAAGGCCGGAGCGTCTTTGGCACAAGCAGCCAAATCCGAGAGCCAGCAAAGCGAAAAAGCCAGCCAAGCAAGCGAAAACCTGCCTGTGTGGAAACGAAGCCACGGAAATCGTGACCCTGAGCATACACGCCAGCAACCGAAAAACTTGCTACGACGAACCATTGTGCGCCGAGTGCGCCGACATCGAAAGGAGCTTAACCCATGTTTATGCGTAACCAGATAGTCAGCAACTTAGTGAAAGTGCGGAAGGATTGGGAATACGAGGCGGGATTGACGGCCGAGGCCGATTTCCTGCTGTACGATGTTTGTCAGGCAATCGGCTTAAGCGAGGCAGAGACGCAGCAGATTATCGGCGCGGTGCCGCTGAGTGTGATCGAGGCGACCATTGCCGAATTGGAGGCCGGAAATGGCTAACGATACAGATGCAGACGTGGAAGAGACAAGTAAGCTTCAGCAGATTTTGATTGAGCTGTTGAACAGCAAAGAGCCAGTGACACAACCGCTTAAACGCGGGCTTTATATCAAGTACGAACCGGCCGTGAACTTCTACCCGCACCGGCTGATGATTTTTCGCAAGGGTGTACACCCGGACGGAGATCGGCGAAATTGGCCAAGTGAGCAGGAAAAACAGGTTGTGCTGCGCCACTTCTTCAAAGTCATGAAACGGCTAAATCGAACGATCACCGGCCGGATACCGAGCAGCGAAGAGGATTCTAAAAAGCAAAACGGGGCAGGGGAGTGGTTTTATGCCAAGTCGTGGTTTTGGAGCGAGTTGGTGCAGCGGGAGTTGTTTCCAGAGGCCGGAAAGCGACCGACAAGATACCGGAAGGATTAACAATGGCTAACCTAAAAACATTCACCAATGGTACAGATACATACATAGCAGAATCAGCCGAAGATGTATTGACAGCATTCAAAGAATTTACTGGCGAAGATTATATTCTCGACGACTACGGAGAAAAGGACGATTGGTGGGAGTGCGACCCGGAAGATTTTCACAGCATCCATTTTGAAGATAAAACAAAAGACTTCTCCGATAAATTCGAAATACTGTCGAGAAAGGAAGGCTACGTAAGAGCAAAAGCAAAAAATAAATATTGGGCAGAGTGGAACGGCCGAGGGTTTCTGTGTTCAACAGAATTTTGATTTAGGTACGGCTTCAAGCGGAGGACCGCTTTCAGCACTTGTCGGGGAGACGCACCGGGAGTAGGGAAGGGCAGCCAGGTGGCCCAGCAGCCCTATGACCGGCGTCTCCCCTTTTTGTTTTTTGCGGCATCGAGCCGCGAAAAAACAAAGTGGCCCGCAAGCGCCGGGCCGGAGCTTGACTGTGCGTTCTGGCCCGGCTGGACCTGGCGATTTTGGCGCAGCAGGTGGAGCGTAAACAAACGGGAAGGCGGCCCCTCAAAACAATTTGCCACTGTCGGAGGACCGACGAGGCAAATTGCTTTGAGCCTCTGGCCGCCACATTGTAAGTTTCCAGCAACCAAGCTACCCAAGCGGCCGGGCCGCTCGGGGCCTTGAAAGCCAAAACTTCGCCCCTCCTGTCAAGGCCAAGCCCTACGGGTGGCCGGGGGACCGGCCAGCCTTGACAGTGGCGAAGATTTTGGCTAACGCCTGCGGCGTACGTTTGAAAAACGTGGCGGGGCCAGCGGCCCCGCAGGGCGGCGAAGCCGCCAAAGATACCTTTGCACCTTAACAATATGGCCCCCAATGTTTGCCGGCCCTGAGCTGGCCAGCTATCGGCCGCCGTTAGTCTTATGTTGCCCCTCGCCAAGAGTGTCGCCTGTGAGCCGGGACCTGTGCTGCTTTTTTTAGTTAATGTTCTGCCGTGAGGCTAACATGAAAACCGCAGACGCTATTTTTGGCGTCAAGGCCAAGCCCTTCGGGTGGCCGGAGGACCGGCCAGCCTTGACGCCAAAAATTTTTCATGTTTTAACGCCTCCAGAACATTAACAAAAGCATCACAGGGCGTCACAGGCAAAAACACACTCCGGACTCCGGAGAGATTCAAAAGACCCTATAACAGCTGGTCGAAGCACGAAGGCCAGCAGGGGCCACCGACAAACTGGGGAGTAAGCCATATCGTAACAGGTCACACCCGACCGAGTACCCAATAAATTGGGTAATGGGAAATTAAGAAAATTTTATCGGCCCTTCAAGGTCGGTTGGGTAGGGAACGTTCAGTTATTTCTCAAGCTGATTTGTACGATATGCACCCACGATGACAATAGAAAAGACCGGGAGCTTGATTCTTCCGGCAGCCTGCCCAGGCTGAAAACTCTTGAAAATCGCCATGAATGACCCTGTAGACTTGTCCGGGGAAGCGAAGGGAGTGGGAATAAAAGCAATCATTTTTTCTAAAACCAATTTTTCACTTAAGGAGACAATCACATGTTTAGTCAAATTATCGTAGCCGGACACTTAGGTAATGATCCAGAAATGCGCTATATGCCCAACGGCACAGCCGTTACCAATCTCAGTATGGCGACCACTCGCCGCTGGACGGACGGGCAGGGCAACGCCGCCGAAGAGACCACCTGGTTCCGTGTGGCCATTTGGGGCAAGCAGGCTGAAAACGCAAACCAATACCTGCACAAAGGCAGCAAGGTACTGGTAACGGGACGCTTGCGCCCCGACGCCGCCACCGGCGGCCCGCGCACATTCACCCGGAACGATGGCACCGTTGGCGCATCGTTTGAAATCACGGCCGACAGTATTCAATACCTGGACAGCCGCAGCGGAGACGCGCAGGAGCACGGCAGCCAACCGGCCAGCAAGCCGGCCGAAGATGACGAGATTCCGTTTTAGTTAAACACAGTGAAGCCCGATGACGCGAACGCGCCGAAAGAGAACGGCATTAAAAAATATTTTGGCAAGTCGGGAACACTTAAAAGATAGCGTGAGCCGCGACGGGAACAGCGGCATTTCTGGCCTTTTTAGTCGGTTGTAATGATTTTTTGGCATGTTTTGAGCCGTTCCCGCCGACAAGATTTTGAGCCTATCAAACAACTGAACGACTAAAAAGCACATGCACCCAAAAAGAAGATCGCGATCACTTATCCATTAACCAATCACCACCCAAAAAGGAAGGCAGTCATGAGCAAACAAGAAATGCACCAACTAACAATTCGCAGCACACCGCTAATCTACACACCAGGTTTTTTTGAGTATATCAAAGCCATGTACCAAACCGATAAGAAAAACGCCAAGAAACTGTTGGTCGAGCTAACCAATGGCCTGCTAACGACAAAAGGCGCAAATTGCGTACTGAACGGAACACACAAAACCGAAACGCTAAAAGATTCAATTTGTCTGCACGTTCCGGCTAATCACCTGAATCTGAGCTAGACCAAAAACGGCCGCTTCTCCCCACGACAGAGGAGCGGCCCACACCCCCTAAAAGGACAATCACACGATGAACACCAACACCCGCGACAAGTACAACTATTTTACCGGATGCACCACCGCTACCGAAATCAAAGCTCGCTATCGTCAACTTATGATGGAGTGGCACCCGGACCGGCACCCGGAAGCCGACGAGAAGCAAAAGCGGGAATTTACCCGCATTACCCAGGAAATTAACGAGGCCTACCACGCCGCCCTGGCCAGCGCCAACGGCACCACCGAGAAAGGCGACGACGGCCGCGACCACACATACAAATACAACCAGGCCGAAGAGCAGGCCATCATGGACAAAATCGAAGAGCTGATCAAGCTGCACATGGAAGGCGTAGAGATTTGGTTAATCGGTTATTGGGTTTGGGTAATTGGCGACACGAAGCCCTACAAAGATTTGTTAGGCCGGAACGGTGCAGGCTTGAGCTTCCACAGCAAGCGCCTGGCCTGGTACTGGAAGCCTTACGAGGGTAAGGCCTGGCACAGTTCCGCCAGCTTGGGATCACTGGCCTACAAATACGGTGCAACGCAGTTCAAAGACGACGAGGCCAAGAGCGGCAGCGGCAGCAGCCGCCAGAGCAGCCAGAAAGGGCAGGGGAAGCAGCGCCGCGAACGTGCCCAATTAGGCTAGAAATTGACGCCGATAATTAAGGAATATCGGAAGCAACCGACAAAAAAAAGAGGCCGGGAAGCCCACGACGGCGACCCGGCCAAACACCCCTAAAGGATGCAATCACAATGTATACGATAACACGAAACACCACGTCAGGCAATTTTGAATTGACCCGCAACCGCGACGGCCGACTGATGGACAGCCGCCCGATTGACGACGCCCCGATTTTTTACCCGATGGCTTTACACATGAGCCAGCAGCAGCCCCACGCCACCGGCCACCTCTGGCGGGCTGCGGAGCTGGCCAGCGAAGCCGGGAAGGTTGAACTTTTGCAGAAAGGCGACCGGGTACGGATGGAGTTTGACGGCTACTCTTTTCACGTGGCCACCGTCAACGGCTACGAAATTCGCCAGCACAACCGCGAACCGGAAGCCGTAGCGGCACCGCGACCGGCACCCGTTTACACCTGCGATTGTGACAGCTATACCAAAGGCGAAGGCACCCGGCCGATCGTTGCCGGTCAGCCGATTTGTAAGCATATTCTGGCCGGGATGATGGTCCGACAGAGCCAGATAGCCGCCGACCACTGGCAGGCAATCGCCGCCAAGCAGGCAGCGCCCCGGACCATTTACGGCCGGATGCAGCAGCAGCGCAGCCACGAGGAAGCGGCCCTAAAAATGCACGAGGATGCAATTATCAGCAACGCCAGAGGCAAAGCGCGACGCGCGAGGGCAAACGAGATACAGCGCCAGCACGAGGCCAGACGCTACCAGGCACCGGCCCACCTGGTAGAAGAAGAATTACCGTTTTAATCAACCGGAAACGGCCGTTTTGCTGCGCGAGGCAGAACGGCCCCAGCCCCAAAGGAGGCAATTACCAAATGGACACCGTAACAATTGACAACCCCGTCACCATCGACCGCATAGAGGCCACCAAGACCAAAAGCGGCACCCCTCAAATTTCACTATATAGCGGCGCTTTAGAGTATCCAGTTTTGAACCTGGCCCCGTTCAATTACGGGATGCTGTTTTCAATCGGGATTGACCCGAACGAGTTGCAGCCAGGCCAGCCCCGCTACTGTCAATTTTTGGCCCAATGGGAGGAAGGCGCACGGAACAACGGCAACGGCCGACCGTACAAAAATGTTACCGCGCTTTACGGGATGCAGGCCCCGCCCAGCGAAAACGAGCGGCAGGCATTGATCCACATGGCCCGGATTGACGACGACACCCACAAGGGCAGGGGAGAGCGGCAAAGTATCTTAAAAGAGCTGCAAAGCATTAAATTACTCTTGACCTACCTTGCAGAGCAGCAGGGAGGCCGGGAAGCCTTAGTTGATTGGTATAAGAACCGGGAGAAATAAGGACCAACCCAACCAGGCCGGGAGGCCCAGCGCCCCCGGCCACCAGCTACCGCAGCCAGGCCCAGGCCGACAGCTACGGCCTGTTAGATGCTAATTGGTAATTAAGAAACAACCGTTTTGCTGCACGACCGGCAGAACGACCCCACACCCCAAAAGGACAATCACACGATGCCTATAATCACCATTTACAACGACGGCCGCAGCGCCGACATTACCCGATATGACAAGCCGGAAAACTTCACAGGCAAGATCGACCGACGCCACCAACGGCCCAGCGCCGCCAGCATGAAGCGACTAATGGCCGTAATCAGGGAGTACAAAGCCTATCACACCGATACGCCGCCACACTGGACAAGCTACACCCTGATCAAAGACCCAACCCGCCGCCGCCACTTTTCCCAGCTCCACACCCGGCCGATTGTTACCGGCCGCCGCTGGGAAATTGACGAGAATCTTTATTTTGAATTTTTGGGAATGCTCCCGCCCCTGGCATGGACGCCGAACGGCTTTTATATGTCTGAGTTTAACCAGGGAAACATAACCACCAAATACACCCGCGAAGGCCGAAAATATTATTGTGAATTTGCCGAGTATCCACCCCGGAAGGAGGCCAGCCGATGAAACGCGCCAAGAAATTAAAACCAAAGCCACGCCCACCGGCTGCACAGATGGAGCTAATCAACGAGCTGGCAACATTTCCGATTTTTTGCGGCAGCTGCCCCCGCGTCATTGACGCCCCATTCAACCCCCGGCCGACCGCGAAACGGCCGCCCGTTGATTTGTTTGGCAATCCCACCCGGCCGACGTTGGAGCAGCTGCAGCGCCGAGCCAACCAATAAACCCAACCAGGCCGGACGGCCCAGCCGCCCGGCCACCATCCACCAGGAGACACCAGCTAATGATAGCCCAAAGCAAGCCGCACGAAATCATTATTTTGCAACTAGGAGGCCAACGCCGCCTAGAGGCAATGATCAGCGCCCGGAATTTTGCCGCAGATGACAAAAGCCTGACTTTTTCATTCAGCGGCAGCCGGAAAGCAAACCGGTGCAGAATAACACTTGAGCCAGACGATTTGTACACGTTTGAACTTTGGAAAATCAACCGCCGAACAATGGAGGCCGATCGCGTAAACTTGCGCCGCAGCACCCAGGCCGGAGAGCTTAAGCGAGTCTTTACCCTCTTTACCGGCCTTGACCTTAATTTGTAAATAAGAAACGGCCGTTTTGCTGCGCGACCGGCAGAACGGCCCCACACCCCAAAAGGAGACAATCACACGATGGACACAAAAGGCAAACTAATCCCCTGGATTATTCGACACACCCCCCGGCCAACAATAACAACCGAGCGCACCGGGATTCAATTCCACGGCGAGAACCAGACGCCCGAGCAGGTAAAAGCCGCCGCAGCAAAAACCATTGGAAGTTACGCGGATTATTTCCAAGTCGAAGTCCACGAGGCCCGGCCAGCGAACCCGGAGGAATTTCCCCAATGAACACCACCCAACAAACACCCGACCCCCGGCCGTGGATGACAGACGCCGAGATTTTAGAGTTTATGAACCTCTTGACCGATGCAGAACTAAACGACCCGGAAGCCATCGAAGCCAGGATCGAGAAAACACACCGCGTTAATGGATATTTAGGCTGGAAAGCCGAGCGGATTTTGAGCAGCCGCCAGGCCAAGCGGGAAGCCGTAGAAATTGCGGTTTGTTTGCAGGAATTGACCGGCCAGGACTGGCAAACGCTACCGACCGCCCCCGATACCCTGCTAATTTACGCAGCCGCCGACCAGTACCGAATTAGCTTAAATTTCAACAGCGTATACGCCACAAACGGCCGAATTTTGGTCAGCCCCAGCTATGACAAAGACATACACGGATGCACCGGAGACGTGAAGCCAGAAGAGCGGGAGACAATCACCGTCAGCCGCAGCCGGAAACCGGCCGCCATTGCCGCCGACATCAACCGCCGCTTGTTGTCATGGTACAGACCGGCCCAGGACCGGAACCGGGAAGCGATCAAGGCGATCAACGCCCGGATTGACGCCAGAGAAAGCCGCGTCAGTTTATTGGTGGAGCTGGCCGGACCAGACGCGGAAGTTTATCACCCCAGCTATAACAAATGGCACCACAACCGGAAGAAAGGCGATCCGGCCCGCGTCGAAATTGGCAAAAGCCCCACCGTCACGGCCGACATGGACGAGGCCGGAATGATGACCCTGAAAATCAAAGGCGTGAGCATGGAAACCGGCCTGGAATTGCTGATGATGCTAAAGACGATCCGCCAGGCCGAAGCCATGCAGCAGGCCGAGCGGATGAAAAAAGCCGGATTGTAAACCCACCACCCAGCGCCCAGCGGCCCCGGCCGCTGGGCGCTTTTTTTTGTTGCCTGGCGGCCGCTATCGGCAGGAATGACGAGGCCACCAGGCGCGGCCGCTGGACCCTCTCGCCATTTTTGGCGAGACTGGCCACAGCTGGCACCGGCAAACCTGACGAGGGGAGGGGGAAACGTGACGCCGCTCAGCAGCCCAACGCCGGCCCGGTCACAGTGACCGCACGTGCCCCGGCCCGGCCTGGTCAGTCACACCCGGCCGCCGCTAATGTGACCCACCGGCCGATATTTAGCCTGGCCATTTCACGCCGAACTTTTTGGCGTACCCACGGGGGATGCTTTTTTGTTGCACAAAAAGCACCCCCCGAACCCCCCGAAAAAACGCTGTCGGGTGTCGCTACCAGCTCCCCGGTTGCCAGGCCGCCAGCCACTTGCAACCTAGAAACTTTGTGCTATTATTTGCCTTGACATACGTTACCCTAATCCCAACTTACAACTTTTCTCCTCTTCCCAATTCCTCTTCTCAATCCTCTTTTTTTCTCCTAAACTGGTAGAATGCGCGAGTGAGCAGCCCGGCCAATTGGCCGGGCACTTTTTTTTTATGCTACAATATTTGTGAGCAGCTAATAACGAGATTGACATCATGGAAATAAAAGCCGGATACAAATACAAAATATTCATCAATGAAAACAATAACAGCAATGGAACTATTCACATTCTTGCATTTGTGGCAGTAAGAGGGTGGGGTGAAATTGTTTATGCAGAAAAACGATACGGCCGAGACGGATGGAGAACCAAAATGATGTCAACCAACCTTCTGTCGAGCTTTATCCAAAATGGATGGGTAAAAGAAGCGGGCAAATCCAATCTAGATTTTGTAGCAAAAGCAGGGCAGGGGGAGAGTATTCGCATAGGCACCCCCTAACGACGGGGTGATTTTTTCCCTATCGAGCGAAAGAAAAACGGACTACAGATAGACTATGCCAGACCCAGCCAATACCACATTCAAAGCCGAAGCGGCCGCACTCTTGGAAACCCTCACCGCCGAGGGGCTTTCACGCGGTAAACAAGAAACCACCATCATGCAGGCAGCCCTGCACCGTACATTTTTCGGTGGTTACGATAAAGAGGAATTTTGGCAAAACCCGGCCGTGGCGGCCCGGTCCACTTTCATGAAGTGGCGCAAACACGACCCGGATTTTGTTCGCGTTTTCAACGACGTTTGCAACCTGGCGCAAACGTGGCGCAGCGGCCTGGCGGCCGCATCGTTGGAAGAGGCATTGACCATCCTACAGCTGCACGCCCCAGAGGCAGCTTGGAAAACCGTTCAGATCATGCGAACGGGAGACAGTGAGCAGGCACAGCAGCGCATGGCTGCCAAAGACATCTTGCAACATGCCGGCCGGGAAACGGCCGAAAAAGGACAGGGACACAACCTTATCGGGCTGGATGACATTCTGGAGAAGATTTACGGAGAAGAAGATGGCGAAGGAAAAACCTAAAATCGAAATTGTGTTATGCACAGTTATGCCAAACGGCGAATTGTTCGCCGCAGATATAAGCGATTTAGTTAAAAGCTTCACGGTAACAACCGACGCCCCCAGCGGCAAGCAAATCAGTGAACCAACTAAACCAAGCAGCTGAAAAAGCCCTTGAACGCCTGCTGCTGGCAGCCTATAAAGCAGGCTGCCCGAGGGACCAGATTGAAAACTTCCTCAAAGTTGGCTACATCCCCCAGCCCCAGCAGCTAAAGTTTCACGCGGCCGCCAGGGCGGCCGACCGGCCGGGCCAGCCCAACCGGATTGCAATGGGCGGGGACCGGGCCGGGGCCAAGAGCCATGCCATCATTGCCCAACTGGCCATTGATGATTGCCAGCGATTCCCAGGCCTGGACACCCTGTATCTGCGCCGCGTTGGGAAGGCAGCCACCAAGGCCATGCAGCAGTTAAGAGAAAAAACGTTCCTCCACATCCCCCACAAATGGAACCACAACACCGGCTATACCCAATTCGAGAATGGTTCAACAATCCTAATCGGCAACTTCCGGGACGATGATGACATTGAGAAGTACCAGGGCATCGAGTACGATGCAATCGCCGTGGAAGAGGCCACCCAGCTAAAGCAGGAGACAAAAGACAAGCTGCGCGGCAGCCTGCGGAGCAGTAAGCCGGGCTGGCGCACCCGGCTTTACGAGGCCGCCAACCCCGGCGGCCGGGGACACAGCGACTTTAGAAGCGAGTTTGTGATCCCGTACAGAGAGAACCGGGAAACCGAAACCCGGTTCATCCCCATGAGCTGGAAAGACAATGCTTTTGTTGACCCGGAGTACGTGAAGTATCTCGACAGCTTAACCGGCAATCTGCGCCGCATGTGGCGGGATGGAGATTGGGACGTTTCGGCCGGGCAGTTCTTTGACAATTGGCGAGAGCAAACCCACGTCATACGGCCGTTTACCGTGACCCCTGATATGCCTCTATGGATCAGCCTGGACTATGGCTTTAGCCATCCAACGGCCGTTTATTGGCACACCCGGCGGGATGGGATTGTTTACACCGTGGCCGAGCATGTGGAGCAAAGGCAGCTACCGCCTTACCATGCCCGGCGCATCAAGGAGATCACCAACCAGCTTAACCACCGCTTAAGTGACGTTGAAGTCATTGTCGCCGGTCACGACTGCTTTGCCAATCGTGGTGACAGTGGCGCCCGGACTATTGCCGACCAATACGAGGCCGAGGGCATCACATTGGAGCGGGCCAACATCGACCGCGTAAGCGGCGCGGCCGAGATTCTAAAGCGGCTGGGCAGCGAAGAAACCAAAACCCCGCCGACGTGGTTTGTTTTCAGCACGTGCCCCAGGCTGATCGCCTGCATCCCCGAAATGCAGACGGACCCGAAGCGGCCGGAAGATGTTCTAAAGGTGGACGCCGACCAGGACGGCAACGGCGGGGATGACCCCTACGACAGCGCCCGATACGGCCTGATGGTCAAGCAACGGCAGGCCGCCGGCGGCTTCGCCTTGAAGAGGTAGAAGAAACGGCCGTTTCTCTGCTATACTCTGCCAATCACACAACCACATAAAGGAGGTTCCAGAATGTCTATCTTGCCCGACCAGATAAACCTAGCCGAGATAGCGTACCTGGCGTTTCAAAGCGACGAAGAGACGGAAATACAAACCCGCATCGTCAAGGCCAGGGAGTTGGAGGCCGGTTACTTCGACAGTGAACTAGCCGCAGAGTTACAAGAAAAAGCCCTGCTGGGAGGGAGCGAGGCCGACATAGAAGGCGTGAACCTAGTCAGCCTGGGCCTAAACACGCTCCTGCGTCGCGTTTCGATACAAGCCGTTAACTGTGCCGATGAAAACCAAGCCAAATGGCTGCAACAAATCAGCCGAGCCAATAAGCTGTTAAAGCTCCAAAGAAAACTGCACAAGGCGGCGCTCAGGGACCGGGAAGCGTTTTTGATTGTCGAGTACGATCAATTCAAGCCCCGACCGTGGGAGCCGGGGCAGCGGGGAGTACCACGCTTTTACGTCCACGAACGCTACACCAGCGCCGAGGTTGCTTATGGCGACACCAACGGCAGCGGGGAAGGGTGCCGGGCCTACTACAGAAACAACGACGAAGATCAGGACTTGGAAATGATAGCCCGCATCTGGACCCAAACTACCTACGAGAACGGGGAGCCAGTGACCCGGCAGCGCATGAACCTGCATATCCGGCCGCAGTTCAACACCAACGGCCGGGTTGAGAAGTACATCATGGGAGATGATGGAACCTGGCAGCAGCACAGCGACGAATACCGGGACGAAAGCGGCGCGGTGCAGACGGAAAGCTGGCCCGTCTGGCTAACCGTGG
>JACCDG011686566.1_pt1 | contig 15515 bp, 14 predicted proteins | sample 7442471 | NCBI WGS metagenome assembly JACCDG01 (sample SAMN15323444, study PRJNA562643) | freshwater metagenome | isolation source: river surface water | place: USA:Blue River Watershed | collected 2017-08-17
CAAAAATAGAGGTGGAAGCGTGGGGAAGCCAGATGAAAGGGTCCTCTACGGCTAACAATGGGCACACCGTAGGTTCTAAGCCTGGATAGCCAAGCTGTCCCTTTAGCGAACCGCCAACATGAGATAGAACAAAAAGCATGCAACCCTATCCAAGAGTTAGTTTCGGTGCAGCGAAGTCGGGCGGCAGCCCCTGGATGAGCCCAATTGTGGACGCCCTCACCTCAATCAAAGGCATGCGGACCAGCTTAGAGGTCCTAGCCCAAGATTTGAGGTCCTTTTGAGGCCTCAGCTAAAAGGTGTGATCTTTGACCTGGATGGAACGATCGTCGACTCGAAACTCGACTTCGACCTCATGAGGCGCGAAATCGGGATTCTAGACAAACATCCTGTTCTTGAATATGTCGAGCAGCTCCCCGAGGGAGATCGCAAGCGCGAGTGCTGGGAGATCCTTCTCAAGCATGAGTTGAGGGGCGCGCAAGAAGCGACGCTCATGCCGGGGATGGCCGATTTTTTGAAGCTCCTCAAAGGCATGGATCTTCATCTAGGCATACTCACCCGCAACATGGGAGCGCCCACGCGCCTTACGCTCGAGCGCCTTGCGCTCACGGGATTTTCGCAGGTCCTGACTCGCGAAGACGCGCCGGCAAAACCAGATCCTACCGGGCTGTTGAAGATCTGCTCAGCCTGGGGCTGCGCGCCTCATGAAGCGATCTTTGTGGGCGACTACAAATTTGATCTGCTCGCTGGCCAGCGCGCTGGAATGAAGACGATCCTCTACGCCACGCGGGGCAGACCGGATTTCGCGGACCAGGCCGATCACGTGACGTCGGACTTCGCAGACTTGGCTCTGAGATTCAACCAAGTCGCGCAAACGCTTTCGTTTGCTTTGCCGAGCTAACCAAAGAGCAGCAGGTCATCAAATTGCTTAGCCTCAATGAGCCCGCGTGGCAGCATGGCCTCAAAGCTGCCCAACTTTCCGCAAGCAAAGAGGTAGTTTGCGAGCACCACATACGCGATTTTACCAAGCGCAGACTCGGACCCCACAAACGTATCAGGGTTCACTGATTGGCCGTCTAAATAAGAACCGAGCTGAACTCTCCTGAGAGAAGGAGTGCGGGTAGGATGATAATGCCCAATCACTGTCATGCTTTTGGTGTTCGCGTCGCCACGCCAATTTCGAGTTCCCTTATCAGCGTATATTCCGCCATCTGTAATGAGCTGAAAGAAAAGCGGCTTCTTGAGTCGATAGGAGGCCTCGACTGCTCTACCGATCTGGAGGCCCATTTCCTTGTCTTGTCTATCGCCTTTGGTCGAATTACCGTCATGATAGTCACAATCATCTAGCATCAAAGCGCCCGGCCCTGTCGAGCGATTCAAAACGTTCATGACGACAGAAGCAGAAAGGGCACTATTCGACTTCTCATCGGTACCCGCATTGATATCGTACAACTCTCGAAAAACATCGCTCATCCTTGGATCGATCCCAGATACCCTCGAACCGTTTTGCATGTTTTTATCGTAGCCTGCATCTGCGAGCGCAGCCAACTGCGCGCCTTGCTTTAACGAGTCAAAGCGAGCGCTCTGTTCCCAACTCATGTCGCGAATCGCCCTTCCCATCGCCTTCAGCTTGGCATCCGAAAAGTCCCTAAACACAGGTCCATACCCCAAAGAGGCGCCAACATCGTTGACGCTTTTCAATTGCAGGGGCTTGAACAACGAGTCCTCGAGCGCAGATTTGGAGTAGCCTCCTGAATCCGAGATGCCGGTTCCCAAACCATTGGCCAGATGAACTCCGCGGTATCCTGCTTTAGAAACCAACGTCAATGCCGACAAAGGATTGGAGGAGGTGTCACTCACAGAAAAGTTGCATAGACTGCCCATGCGCAGCCCAGCTTGCGCCGCGGGGGATGCCGCCTCGACAATCCCCTCGAGGATCTTGCTGGCGTTTGCGGCCATGGGTAGGCCAAACCTCTTATCCAGTGCCCCGCCAGCTCTGGGGTCCCAACCGAGTTCATCGTAGGAGTTGAGAAAATCTTCGGGCCCGCCTTCTTTGCCCACCAAGAAGTTGCCGGGAAACGCCGCCCCTCCCCTCATGTCAAAAACCAAGAACGGCATCAGCCCATCATCAGAATCCTGACCCTGATCCGCAAGGCCTTCTGCACGCGCTCTTTGCTGCAGCATCAAGTGCGTGATGAGAGAAGGCGCCAACAAGGTTCCATAGAACCTTCCGATACCAGCTCCAAAAAAATCGCGACGGGAACAATGAGATCCCAATGACAAAAAAACAGATTTTCTCTTCATAAAACGATAAACTCCACTGAAGAAGCAAACGAAGTGCAAACGGATATCGCGATCTGAAAATCAAGCTCGCCGGGCGGTAGTTCGCTGTTTTCTGGGTCTTGTTTAAAGACTCGAGCCATTTCTCGGAGGGTCCTTTCTTCATGAGGAGTCGCACCTCTCCCCAAAAAAGCACGGGCGTAATACTGAGCCATGGAGCTTTCTGCGGGCGGCTGCTCGGCTCTTCGCACCCATTCATCGCAGAAATGCCCGGCCAGCGCGGCATAAGCGATCAGGACCGTTGGACTCAACTCACGAACCATGCCCTGCTTCGAGAACCGAGACAGATTATTGATATAATAAAAAGCTGCTTTCCCGGTTCGAGAAGCCGGGAGCCCCGTAGCGCTCTGAAGAGAGCCATAGTATTGCGAAAAGCTCTTGATCGCTACCGTGGCTCCAGGACTAGAAAAGGCACTGACGCTCATAGAGATCCCAACTACGAGCCCTGTCGCTGCTTCAATGACTTTCTTTCTCATCTTCGAATCTCCCGATCCATCGATTCAACACCTGTGCACGACTCAAGAGCCGCCACGTGTCCAAAAATCTCTTTTAACTTGTAGCCGCTCTCTTCAAATTTGAGCGCGACCCCTTCTAAATCGCTGACGTCTTCATGACCGGGTTCGCGGCGGCAAACTTCGACGAATGCTCTTTTTGCAAAGCATTTTCCATAAGCCTTGGAGTGGGAGATCATCTCCCCAAACTGACGAATTCCACTGCCTCGGGTCCTGCCCCGCCAGCCAAAGAAATCGTCTTGAACATGCGCCTCTGCGAGGAGATTCACCCATGACTCATCCGCCGTCTCGCGCCCTTCCGGAAAAACATCGATATTCTGGTTGTACTTAGGGTGAACATCTTGAGCCCGAAATGTGAACGAGTCCGTAAAATCGACTTTAGCAAACGCACCCGCCATGGCGTCCATCGGAGCGTGGCAAGTTCGACATTGGTTCTGGTAGGTTCTATGATCTTTATCTTTGCCAATAAAGCGATCCACATCGCGCCTGACCCATCGATCGTTCAGGTTTGGGGTTCTCCATTGGGTGATGGGCGCACACAAAAACTCTTGAAACGCATATTGGACAGCTCGGCGGTTAGTCCCTGCGCTATAGTGAGCTTTGGCCCAGGCATCGGTGGTCAACAGCCCTGCGGGCTCTAAGCCATTTGCAAACTCCCGCTTGGCTTGACCGAGATTTTTTTTAAAGCTCAAGCCAATGAGGTCAAAGTAAGCCAGATCGAAGTCCCCGGGATTCCCAACTCTGCCTTGGCTCCGGTAAGCAAGGTCGGTCGTAAGAAGTTCGCGCGCATCTAATCCGTCACGCGCAAATCCTATGATCAGCATCTGAAAGTCGTCATAGGGAACCAGCGGATTCCCATCGCGATTGGACATCAAAGCGGCCCAATGCTTGAGAGTCGAGGAGTAAAATGCTTCGTCCTCCATGGCGACTCGAGCAGCGGCCGTCACATCGCCTCGCTCAATGAGTTGGGTCATGATGGGCATCCGAGGGTCATTTGCATGAAGACCCTTTCCGGCGAGTCTTCTGAAAATGAGATCGGCGCGCTGCTGTGCTTGCGTCATCCCAGATGCGGACGATGCCTCTTGCAGTTGAAGCAACAAAATCAAACAGAACCCAAGACACCCATACTTCTTCATGTTCAAACCTTACTCTTGCTGGGGCGGCATCGTGGACACGACTCTCACCCGGACCAAGCGAAACCCAATGTCATCACCCACTCCAGCTTCATCTGAGGTGCTATTAGCTGCAATGCGGTCATACGTCTTGGCTAGAAAAAGATAGTAGCCCCCTCTGAGAAACCGCCTCCTCCCAAATTCCCCGGGATCACGGTTCATTTCATCTTCTACTTGCCTATCAAAAACCATCTCCTGAACATTGCCGAGCATATCGTATAACTGCCAAGGATTGGGTAGCCTCGAAGCGACATCTCCGGGATGCCTAAAGGGGAATCTTGGATAGGGAAAGCCTCGATCCGCCAACTCATAAGTTATCGAATCCTCCCGCTTTTCGCCCCAATAATAGGGGGTCTGCGTCCCTGCTCTAGCCGCGTACTCCCACTCCTGCCCTGTGGGTAAGCGAACTTCGAAAAGGGGTAGGCCTGCACGCGAGGTAAACAGATTTTCTTGATAAGCCGCGTACTCTTTGGCTTGGCTCAAGCTTATATTCACGATGGGATGATTGGGGCAAAGAGCGAGCCGCGCGATAAAATTGCCGGGACACTCGGTTGGCTTGTTTTCCTTGCTATAGATCTCCGACAACTTCTGACCCGGACGGCCTAAGCTCGCGATGAGAAACTCGAGCCACTGTGCCTGAGTCACTTCGGTGTTCATCATCTCAAAGTCATAGGGGATATTTACTCTTTTTTGTGGAGTAATGTCTTCGTCACAGAAAGCACCCCCTTCTACCTCTTCACAACCCATGACAAACTCACCACGCCAGATCGGAACAAAGACGGTCGGACTCATCACGCCTTCGCTCTTAAGCTGATCGAGAATCGCCAGAGCCTCTTCTACCGTTGGAGGCTCTTCGGCGCCAAAAGCAGGCGCGACTCCAAAGAGAATGAGAGCGAGAAAAATCTTGCAGAAGGGCCTAATATTCATTTTCTACCTTTTCATTTTTGAACCAGACTTTGAGATCTTCAATGATTAGACTCTTTGGGAAGCGAACTCCGGAGGTGTAATCTCCTCGGGTCGCTGCATCAAAATGAGAGTATCGCGCTTTTCCGGCACCAAAGCGGACTGCGAACAAGGGAGACCCGCTTAAATCCAAGGAGTCCAACCGGGCCAAAAACTGCTCGCAATTCTCTTCAGGCGATCCAGACAAGTCGAAAGACTGGGCGGCGTTCGAGCTGCGAGACTCATGACAGACCAAACAAGAAGTGCGAACCTTCAAAGACTGCTTTGAAAAAAGATCTGGGTCCTTGCAATGGACCGCATCCCTAGATCTTACCGAATCAAACTCGATAGAGACTTGATCTTCTTTCGCTCCTTGATCCGCCGCAACCATCATGGATCGCGCCGAAAGCAGAAATGGATTCCTGGGTCGACCTGCAGTCAGCACCTTGATCGAGGCGAACATGCTGTTCGCAGGATTGTAAACGCCGTTGAGTAGGATCCGGAGTCCTTTGACTTCGAGCGCCTGCCCATTAGCAGAGTACACATCGTAGATTGCGGGCCTAACAAAGAGATAGGTTTCTGGGGTGCTTTGAGACTTCTCGAATATTTTTCGGACCAAGACTCTAAAATAGACGCCATAGAGTTCCGGATGCCGTTCTCCTAAATGCCATTTGAGAACGGCAAAGCTTTTAGAATCATCCGCGACCTCGGTCGAGGCATCAAAAGGGAGATCCGCGGGAAGCGGGATCGAGAATGTGCGAATCGCGCTGCTCTCTTTGTTTTCTGCTTGTGCGAGACATTTTGACTCTCCCTCATCCCACCATGCTTGCACGCGCCTTGAGAGCTCTTTAGAAGATGCTCCGCAAGCGCTGCCTTTTGCTCCGTCCGAGTGAAACTGGCAATGCCCATCTCCTCCGACCTTTACCAACTTCGAATTCGCGACATCATTGACCGAAACGTAACGGCGGATGTGTGCGTAGGACGCAACGGGATCTTTTGTTGTGTGTTGAGGGCCTGGGCCGTTTGAATGACATTCGAGGCAACGCTTCACCAGAAATGGATGGAGGTTTTTGGCAAAGCTTTTAAGTCCTGTTTGACAGGGCTCACTATTAGCCAAGGCGAATGGGATGCCCAAAAGCAGGGAACTGAGAAAAACAAGTGACGCTTTACTTAAAAAAGCCCATCCGGTCTTCATGGCGGCTTAATACACCAAGTCAGACAAATAACTGATTAAATAAGTATACGTTTAAGTTTTTTTTATCTAGAATAATCAATAACTTAATAGTGATCTAAGCTTGAGCTAGCTGTTTTAGTGGATAAATCAAAAGCTTTTATATCAAAAACAAGCTCTGACGCTATGCCAGCTGGAGCAGCCGTTTCTACTTCTTGGGCTTCCCTGTCATCGCAAGCTTAAGCTTGTCGCCCAACGTCCCAAATCCTCCGCCCGAAGCAGCAGGAGCCGCTACGTACCCCTTCCAATCTTCGCTACCGGGATCCTTAGGAACCACGAGCGAGATCCGGCGCTCTTCGATGCGAAGCTCACCGATCTGGACCGCGACCGTATCCCCCACTTTCAGTTTATCGAACGGAAACTCGGGGCTCTCGAGCGCCTTAGATTTGGGCAGGAGTCCAGTGATCGAGTCACTGAGCTTAACGAACAAACCATAGGGCTCGCGACGCTCGACTTTGCCTGTCACCAGTGTGCCCACCGCAAAGTTCTGAGATGCCAGAACCCATGGATCCGCTCCCGAGTCTTTGAGCGAGAGCGAGATCCTCAATCGACTGCCCTTGCCTTCGACTGCTTGGGTTTCGATCTTGAGGATCTTTGCAGAGACCTCCTGCCCGACCTTGAGAACTTCAGCAGGGTCGTTGACACGTGTCCAAGATAGCTCGGAGATATGCGCAAGCCCATCGACTCCTGGCGCAAGCTCGACAAAGGCACCAAACTTCTCGAGTCGCGCCACTTTGCCACGAACCACATCACCCGCGCGATGCTCAGAAGCAAAAGTGCCGACGCCTGCGTCACGCTCCTCATCGAGCAGCTTTCTGCGAGAAACAACGATGTTTCGACCGCCTTCTTCATACTTGGTCACCTGAAACTCAAAGCGCTTGCCCAGGTATTCTTCAGGCTGCTCGATGCGCCTCGTGTCCATCTGGCTGATCGGACAGAAAGCGAGCTTGCCTTTGATCTCGACCCTAAAGCCGCCATTGCAGACCTCGGCGACTTTGCCCTCGACCGGAATCATCATGTCGAACGCGTCTTCGATATCGTCAGCGAGGTTTTTAGAAGTTGGCTTGGGAGAAAGAATGACTTCAGAGCCACGAATCTGCACAACGAATAGATCGATCTTGTCGCCGACTTTGTACGGAACCTGCCCATTCTCATCGAGTAGGTCGCGACGTTGGATAAGTCCATCGCGGTTGCCGCCGAGGGAGGCGTAGCACTCCTCTTTGCCGATCACGAGAAGCTCGCCGCGCACTCTATCGCCGACCGAGTAGCGCTTTGCCTTGGCGGAGCCTCCACGAAGGGAGGCTTCGAGCATGCGAGCGAACTCGTCGGAAGGCTTCTTTTCAGCTAATTCATCATCAAAATCGTCTGACATCATGTTTCGGCCTCCTGCCTATACATGGCAGTAATGTAGGTGCCCTAGTTGGGCGCACCTTGATACGGTCCGCGCAGATTCGCTGGAACGCTTTGATAGGGCCGCACCATCGCATTCTTGAGGGGGGTTGGACAAGAGGGGCTTTATCTCCGCCATTCTTATTTAGTTTTATAGTTTATCATTTAAGTCAACTTAAACGCTATAGGGCCGCATCCAATCAAGAATAGAGGAGAGAAGAACTACCTCCCGACTCTATAAAAAATGACTACGACCCTCGATAAGTCGAGTACCCATGCGCGTTCAATAGCAACGGCACATGGTAATGCTGAGCTGGATCAGTGATCTCGAACACGATCACGACCCCCGGATAGAATGTCGGGGTCTCCTGCTCCTCAAAGTACGGCTTAGTCTGAAAAACCATTTGATAAAGCCCAAGTTTAGCTTTCGAACCGGGTGTCATGAGATCATCGATCCGTCCGTCTGCATTAGTAAAAGAGTGGCCGACACGTTTCCACCTCCCTTCACTCTCCATGCGCTCAAGTGTCACCTCGATACGCTCAGCGGGTTTACCGAGATGAAGATCCAAGACATGGGTGGTGATCGGGCTACGTTGCTTCATGGGTCAATCCATTTCTCCAGGCGGATGCGGGTGATCTTGGTTTGCTCTCCTGCGGCAATGCAAAGCTCTTCTTGAGGAGAGTTATCGATGCGCGTTTTGAGAAGCGCAAGCATTTCGTCGGCCGACTTGCCAGTGGCGCAAACTAAAAAAACATGGCCAAATCGCGTTTGATAACGAGCGTTGCCGTCTGCGAGCTCTTGGAGCGTGCGTTCGGACGCTGCGGCAGTACCCGCCTGCTCCTGCTTGGCCCAATCCGCGGTGGACGCAAACTTGGCGCGCATCGCACTCAGATCACCGATTCTGGGGTGGTGAGTGAACGCCTCGAGCCAATCGGAGTCGGACAGTTCGCTCCAGATTTTTGCTGAAGTAGCGATCAAGGCGGCGCGATTTGAAAAAGGGCGCTCACTCGCCATTCGCGAGCACCACTTGCGCGAACCGCAACAGCGCTCAAGATGAGCGAGTGCTTCGCGCTCAGGAAGAGCGTTGAATTCTTCAAGTCGCACCGTAGACCCTCAATCGGCTGATGCCGCCGTCAGGGTAGATGTTGAGGCGGATGTAATCAAACTTAGCAGCGACGCTTGCGAGCTCTTTTTCGAAATAGTGCTGGGTGTTGGCCTTGAGTTTTGTGCGAGGAAGGATCTCCTGCCAAGTGAGATCAGTGCGATCTCTGAAATCCGATGCCAACAGATCCCTGGCGGGATAAACGCAACCTTCGATCGCACAACTCTCGGGAAAATTGCCTTTGAAGTGACTCGTATCAACCTCGATCTTCTGGATTTTCCCGGCCGCCGCAAGCTTAACGATGATCCAGTCATGTCCAGGCCCACGCCTGCGTCGGGTCTCCCACCCCTCGCCCATGGTCTGAGCAAGACCCGGTAGAATGAGATTGTCTTTCTGCCCAAAGAACATATCGTTGCATGTGACGACGGTGCCGCCATTTTCGGCGGCAGCAAGATCGACTGCGCCTTTGGCTTGAAGCGCCTTGAGATCGGGCATCACTTCGCCATGCACTCGGAGACGCGCGACTCCGCCGTCCGGAAAAATCCGGAGTCTCAAGTGAGTCCATCGGCGGTTGTCCGCGATAGGAAACAAATTCTCAGTCCCGCCCCTGAGCTTGGACTTGGTGAGGAGCTCGGTCCACTTGGCATTGGCGCCAGGTTGGGAGGTCGACTCGCACGCATCGACGGCGCAGTATTCGGGATAGTTGCCAGTGAAGAAGGCTGTGTCAACATTGAGCCCTCGAATCACTCCGGGCAAGCCGAGCTGGATGATACACCAATCATGATCATTGCCTGGACCGACCCCCCTCTTGCGGCGGCTTTCCCACCCGTCCATCCACTTGCCTTGATCGGTATATTTATCGGGAATAAAGATCGCGGCAGGCGCCTTGAGAAGATTCTCCTTGGGCGCGAAGAAATCATCGTTCGTTTCTAGCGCGCGGCCCCCGACCTTTTCACAGGCGAGATCGAGGAGATCGAGAAAGGGAACGTGCTGGCGGCTTGGGGGGAGAGTGTTCAAGGTGGGATCCTTCCTGTCAGGTTCAGATTTTGCTCTAGGAGTAAATTCAGGTCAACTCGACTTTACTCCTAGATAAAGTCATGGCTCATGCGCCCACGACCGGCCGTCCAACCGCTCCATTCGAAGGTATCGGAAAAACTCCGTCCCGATAAACACACTGCCCTCGTACAAAAGTCTGAGAAACCCGGCCATACAGCACCGCTCCCTCATAGGGAGTGAGATTGTGTCGATGCAAAACCATTTCGCGCTCAACTTCAAACTCTTGCTCAGGATCCCAGATCACGAGGTCTGCATCAAAACCTTCGGCGACTTGCCCCTTGCTGCGGTGTAGCCCTGCGAACTGAGCTGTGCGTTGACTCATCCAGCGACTCAGGCTCCTGAGCGACAAACCCCGTCGCTTCATTTCGCTCCAAACGGTGGGCAGACTGAACTGAAGGCCAGCGATCCCACCCCAGGCCTCGCCAAAATCTCCGGTTTCGATTCTTTTAAGATGTGGCGAACAAGGTGAGTGATCCGACACGACAAAATCGATGACGCCATCTTGGAGCCCATTCCAGAGAGCCTCCCGATTGGCGTGCTCGCGGATGGGAGGCGCGCACTTATACTGAGTTTTTCCTTCATCGATTTTTTCAGATTCAAAAAAAAGATAGTGAGGGCAGGTCTCGACAGTGATCGGAACGCCTTTTTTCTTGGCCTCGCGGATGTCTCCGAGCGCTCTCGCTGCTGAGAGATGCACGACATGCACCCGACATCCTGTCTGAGCGGCTAGGCGAATGATGGTTTGAATCGCTTTGACCTCCCACTCTTGAGGGCGGGACTCGAGATAGTGCTGATACTTTTTTGAGCCCGCCGGGGACTGAGGCGCTCCCGTGTCGACTTCTGCGTGCACGAGAAGAGGGACACCCGCTTGAGCAAGCATCGGCATGACCTGCGCGAGATCCTTCTCCGTGCACATCGGAAACTCATCAACACCTGATTCGATCATGAACGCTTTGAAACCGAGTGCGCCGTATTGGACCATGGCTTTGAGCTCGTTCGAGTTGCCGGGGATCACTCCGCCCCAGAAGCCGTAATCAATAGCGCATTTGCCTTGCGCGGTTTGAGCTTTGATCTTGAGCGCTTCGAGCGTGGTGGTTGCGGGGATCGAGTTGAGCGGCATGTCGACGACGGTGGTGATGCCGCCGGCAGCCGCGGCGCGAGTGGCGGTCTGAAAACCTTCCCAGTCGGTTCGACCGGGCTCATTGATGTGGGCATGAGTATCGACGATCCCGGGCATGAGGACTTGGTTGCCGGCATCGATGATCGGCATGCCCGTGGGCGGCTCAGTTTGGATTTTTTCTATTTTTCCGTCGCGGATGATCAGAGTAGCAGGTTGAGGATCGCCTTCTAGTCCGAGGAGTGCGCGGCGGCTGCGAATCGCAAACAAGTTGCTCATGGTTCCTCGATCTTGGCGCCTTGATCGATCCATCGCCCTAGTGTAGCGCGCTCTTCTTCCGTGATCTGGGTCATATTGGCGAGCGGCATGGTTTTGGTTTCGACAACTCGGAATCTGATTCTGGCAGCGAGAGCGCGAATTCGCTCGGCAGAATCAAAGTGAACTCCCCCCGGTGCGGGCCCGAAAGTCTTGATCGCTGGTTCTTGCGCGTGACATGCTACGCATCGACTGGTGATGATGGCCTGTGCGTCTTTGAACGCGACGGGTGGTCCTAGATCTTTGGAAGCCTGGGGACTGGGACTAGCAGCGAGCGCGGCAAGCGCAACAACAGAGGCTGCTGCCGGCGCGATAGCCCATTTGCCCTGCTTCGCAACCATGACGTGACGGATCGATGCGCCCAGGATGACGAGAAGGAGAAGAATCACCCAGTTGAGCGACCCGCTATAAGTGTGAGGATAGTGATTGCTCAACATCATGAACAACACCGGAAACGTCATATAGGTGTTGTGAACGGAGCGGCGCTTGGCGTGGCCGCTGAGCGCGTAGTCGGGCGTGCGGCCTTCTTTGGTCGCATCGATCATTTTTTGTTGAGCAGGCAGAATGCGAACCCAAACATTGGCGACCATCCAGGTACCGAACATTGCACCTACGTGAATGAAAGCAGCGCGGCCGGCTAAGTATTTGCAAAATGTGAAGGCGAGAGCGCCAGCAAAGATGAGCGAGAGCGCGGATGCTAACTGCGGTGCTTTTTTGCCAATGGGTGATTGCCAAAGACCGTCGTAAACAAACCAGGAGACAAAAAGGGTCGCTGCACTCAGAGCGACCGCGGTGCCAGGCGAGAGTTGCGAGACGGCCGGGTCGATCATGAAAGCTGCGGCCTGATGATAGTAGGCTACTCCTAAAAGCGAGATGCCGCTGATCCAGGTGAATAAGGCTTCGTACTTAAACCAGTGCAAGGTCTTGGGCATTGAGCCTGGGCCGATTTTTTTGCGCTCGACTTCGTAGAAGCCACCGCTGTGAACCATCCAGAGATAGCCTTCGACATCTGTCTTGCCTGATTCGGGCCTCTCGAGCGCGGCGTCGAGCCACATAAAATAGAAGGAGCTGCCGATCCAGGAAATACCCGTGATCAGATGAATCCAACGGATCAGATAACCTAGCCAATCACCCATGTGCAGATCCAAGCCGTGACCCCCCTTGTAAGCCGAGGATTGGTTGTACCTGAGGAAGAGCTAAAATCAACGATCGCTCTAGACGAGAATCGCTTAAAAACGCATTCCTGCGGTGCACCCCGGCGGCCACTTTGACGCTCTGTACCCCCTGTTCCCGTGTTCACCCACCTCCCTGTCCACCCACCTCCCTGTCCACCCATCTCCCGTGTCCACCTATCTCCCGTGTCCACCCACCTCCCGTGTCCACCCATCTCCCTGAGCCAGCTCAGAATGCGCAAGATGTGCAATCTGGATGTGGTCAGACCCACTGAGCCCCCTTAAACTTCGCGTTTTGCGCATTCTACGGGGACTCAGACAACCCGCTGCTTGACCAGGCAGAACACGACTTCAGAGAGAGCATCGCGCTCAACACATTTCGCCTGTTCCCCTCTCCACCCATCTCCCGTGTCCACCTATCTCCCGTGTCCACCCACCTCCCTGAGCCAGGTCAGAATGCGCAAGATGTGCAATCTGGATGAAGTCAGACCCACTGAGCCCCCTTAAACTTCGCGTTTTGCGCATTCTACGGGGACTCAGACAACCCGCTGCTTCACCAGGCAGAACACGACTTCAGAGTGAGCATCGCGCTCAACACATTTCGAAATGAGCCGATATCCGCCAACAACCGATCAAGAGATCTTTGACCATCTCAACCTATCGATCGTGATCTAGCGCAACAATATTAAGTGGCCCAGCTGATCCCCGAAATGTTAACTCATCTCCATGTACGCCTCCCAGATCCACACAACTCCCCTCACCCAAGACGCCTATCGCAGCTACGGCGCCGTCATCGCGGCGCGATCGGATATCACTCCGTCGAGCGCCAACATGGGAACTGCTCAGCGGTTTAATCGCGTGGGTAAGCTCGAAAACCTGAGACAGAACGCAACACCTAATGTCTGCGTGTTCAGAAGCTCACCCTTCAAGGGTGATCCGTTTGAGATCAAGCTTTTAGAAAAGCATCCTCATTCGACACAAGCATTTGTGCCCATGAACTGCTCCAAGCGCTATTTAGTCGTGGTTTGCAATGGCCTGGCAAAAACGGATGAGCCCGACTTAAATACACTAAGAGCGTTTATTGCGAGCCCTAACCAAGGGATCACTTACCTACCAGGCGTGTGGCATCACCCCCTGATCGCCTTGGATGAAGTGACTGACTTTGCGTGCGTAGTCTGGGAGGACGACACCGCGGGCGATTGCGTGATCAAGAAACTCGTGCGACCCATAGAGGTTCTGCTGAGTTAGATGGCGGTCCATGTTCCTTTTTGGGTGGCTCTTCAGTTGATCTCTGCCGCAGCGGCGCTGGACCAGGTTGAACCCGAATAGTAGCGAAACCTTCAGAAGCTTATAGCACTCGCCCGAAACCTGCAATGAAGCAAAAACCCCAGTTAATCCCACCTGACTAGGTTGAAAGTAGTTCCATCTAAAACGCGGCTGCCAAAGACCCTACCGCCAGTCTTCGTCAAGCAAGCTCGACTTTTCTAGGCTTCTTCCTAATTTAACACTCGCAGGCAAGGTGAAGCCCACATAGGCTTCGGTCACGTTGACATACCAGGCGCTCAAGTCTTGAAGCTGCAAAAAGCCTTCTGCCTCAAAAGTCGCATCAAGAGGGCGATCTCATGTCGAGAAGCGAGCCCCCGCGCTCAACGTCGGGTAAACTGCGTCGGGCTGGGTAGCACGCGAACGATAAGCTTCACTCAACAGTCCCGCTCGAACACTATCCGAATCCGTATAGGACACCCAACCCAAACTCTGTGAGCAAAGTACTGCAACAGCGGCGACTATGCAGGCGCGCTTCCCCTTCCGGGGCCGATCATCGACCTCGACTCAGATCAAGTCAAGGCACCCACAGCCAGACAGTCGTCACAGAAAAGCCTGAATCCCGATCGACTGAGTATTAGGGATATAGTTGATGAGGCCCGCCACCGCGAAGTATCGAGAGAATTGATACTGAATCGCGCCATGAAAATAATACTGAATCGCCCCGTCAAAATTGATGACTCGCTTAGCAGCGCCGCTCATCGAAAAGTTCAGTAAGCTCAAAGACGCGCTCACGATATGAATCGGCTGGCTCGGAGTATAAAAATATGAGCTCAAGACGTCTGACTCGTTCTTAAGGTAGAGGTACTCAACCTGAAATCGCGAGGTCTTAAACCCAATAGTAGTTGTGTAAAACCTTGTGGAGGGCGTGTATTGATCGCCGCCTTCTGTAACCAAACTCAACCCAAAGGTAAGATGCCTCGAAGCGAGAGAAAGCCCCGCACCAGGACTCAGCTTGCCGTTGTACTTATTGTAGCGAATAGTCAGTCCGCCTTTGGGAGTAACCGGAGATACGATCTCCTTGGGTAAAAGCGAAAGTGCGGCGCCCAGGTTAAACGAAGGAGATACTGAACCCGATGAGACCGCATCCTGAAGGTTTGAGCTGTAGTTGGTCGAAGTCGTCGTCTGACTCTGATTGTTGCCGTAGAACGTGTCGTCACCGTTTGTCGACAGGCCAGCACCGATCCTGGATAGACCCTTTATCAAGGCAAAGTTGTGCTTGAAAGTCTTGGTCGAGCTCGCATCATAAGTCCCGATGTACTCGACCCCGTACGGACCCTTCGCAGTCGGGATCGAAGCAGGATTGAGGTTGAATGAGTCAGCGAAGGATGAAAAAGCCCCGCCCACTTTGGCTCCTCCCTCGGTAAGGCAGTACTCGTTGTACCAGTCCGGCAAAGGCGCATAATTGCGATACTGCTCGCACACGTCCTTTGCGTACGCGCTGCTCGAAATCCCAAGAACAAAAACAATAAAGGCAAACAACGAGGCTCGCGCTAGCTCAGGACGCATCCCAACTCGAGATTCTATCGACCTTACCCACAATCCACAAAGACATAGATTTGGCGAGCCACGTAGTGCTCTCGATTCATTTAACTAAGTTAGTATAAAAAATAGAACCATAAACTGAGAGTGCGCCCTGGGATTCGACTTGGCTTTGAAGAGCGCGGCAGATTCCTGACGGGACAATAGAGCAGACATAAACCGAGAGAATATCTCACTCGTAAACCGCCCACTCTTGGTCATCCACTCCTGACTAACCCCTTAAAGCCCTTGGTTTGTTAAGCCGCCCGCGGTGACCGAATCGCTGCTGAATCACAATGTCTTTATCGCTCATCTCAGAAAGCCG
>JACCDG010946010.1_pt1 | contig 15512 bp, 16 predicted proteins | sample 7442471 | NCBI WGS metagenome assembly JACCDG01 (sample SAMN15323444, study PRJNA562643) | freshwater metagenome | isolation source: river surface water | place: USA:Blue River Watershed | collected 2017-08-17
ACTGATAACCAAAAGAATAAAACCCAATAAAAAATGCTTTTTCATATGAATAATTATAACAAATATAAAAAATACTTGAATCCTATTTTCAATTTAAGGACTTTAAAAATTGAGTGATCAACTCCGGATTTTGACCCAATAAATTTGAAAGAAAATCAACACCAGATGAATTAACATTATGGATATATTTGTCTTCGTTGCCCTGAATCAGGCCGTTTCGGCTGCGGTAAGACAGTCTCACCTGATTGTACAAACCTACCGGGGTGTTGATTTTTTGGTATTCTTTAAAAATCCGCTCGAAACACTCAGCGTGAAACAAATTCTTGCGCACCGCCTTGGCGAAGGCCCGATTGGATGCTTCAATTTCTTCTTCGGTGGCATCAACCCCCATTAATAGGGCTTCCGGCATTTCCGAAATGAACATGTCAGTGTAAAAACCAGTCAGATGGTGGCGCTCAAAAAACGACTTAGCATAGCACCAAATCCCCACCAATTCTTTGTCGCGCAGCAACGACACGTAACTTTCGTCAATGATGGTTTGGTAATAATTCAACAGTCCGTGGTGGAATCCGTGTCCCAATAAAATGATTCGCTCGTGCTCTTCGATGAGCTTTTTGATTTTCCGGGGCTGAAAATCCGTCCTAAGTTCAGTGAATCCTCTTCCATCGTAAATGGCGGTCAAAAAGTCGGTTGTGGGATCTTGTGGATGAATGACTAAAGTTTGTTTTTTCATATTTACCTATTTATTTACTTACCTCACCCCTATAAGGGTGAGTAAATAAATAGGTAATTAAACCCGAGGCGGAGACATTCGCATCCGATTGACGCTTGTCCCCACCCCAGATCTTGAAAATACCTTCCGAAAATTCGGGGAGTTTTCGTGGGAAGGTTAGTTATTCAAAGTGAGCCACCAATTTTTCAACTCACTCAATCAGCGGCCTTAAAGTAATAATCCTGCCATCTTCAATTTGGATGCCCCCGTTAGGGTCTGTGGCAAACCGCAGATTCCGTTCACGGCCCTTCTTCCACAAGGTGAATAAATAAACTCCCTGCGCGTGAACGCCCACAATTCCCGTTTTGAGTGCAGCTTCAAACCTCTGATTCAATGCCGCATCATCCAATTCTGACAGCGTATTCCAAAAATTTGCATAAAGCAACTCGTCGCCTTCCCTTTTGATGTACAAAAACGACCTCATTCTGCTGCCCTCCCGTTGTTAAGATGCTTTAGTTTCTGGATGCGCTTTGAATCCAGTTGTTCCCAGGGGAAATTTTCATTACCAAAATGCCCGTAACTCGCGGTTGGGAAATAAATGGGTCGTTTCAAGCCCAATTCTTCGATGATACTGTTGGGTGTCACCGGAAAAACATCCCTCACGCACTGCTCAATCAGCCTCAAATCAACCTGATGAGTCCCAAAAGAATCGATGTACACCGAAGTAGGTTCGCTCACGCCAATGGCATACGACAGTTGCACCGTGCATTTGGACAACAATCCCGACGCCACCAAATGCTTCGCAATGTACCTTGCGGCATAGGCTGCACTGCGATCTACTTTGCTCGGATCCTTCCCCGAAAAGGCTCCTCCTCCGTGAGGACAGCTTCCGCCATAGGTGTCCACCACAATTTTCCTTCCGGTAAGACCGGTATCGGAATGGGGTCCCCCGAGGACAAAAATCCCCGATGGATTGATCAAATATTCAGGTTGCTTTACTTGAAGCCACGGTTCGAGAAGAGGTTCCAGTACCAACTCAATGATGGCTCTCCTGATGTCCGCCTGCGCAACAGATTCATCGTGCTGCGCAGACACCACCACTGTATCCACGCTGATGGGTTTGTCGGCTTCGTAGGATATGGTTACTTGGGATTTTGCATCGGGCCGCAACCACGGAAGTGCCCCGCTGGTGCGCAATTCGTGCAATTTTCGAACTATCTGATGCGACAGCGATATAGCCAGAGGCATTAACTCAGGGGTCTCGCTACAAGCATGTCCGAACATTATGCCTTGATCTCCGGCACCGCCGTGCACCACACTTTGATAAATTTGAGGACTTTGCTGATGGATGACTTGCTCAATGGCGGCCGTTTTCCAATCAAAACCGACCTTTAAATCATTGTAACCGATCTGATCTAGCACTTTCTCAGCTATTTTGACGGCATTGACTTTAGCGGAGGATGTTACTTCGCCGGCTATGAGCAGTTTCTGGGTAGTAATGAGGCATTCGATGGCCACCTTTGATTGGGGATCTTGAGCCAGGTAAGCATCAAGAATGGCATCTGAAATTTGATCTGCGATTTTGTCGGGATGACCGGCCGATACCGACTCACTGGTGAATTGATGGATGTGTTTTTTCATGTATTTGTTTGAAAATGTGTTTTGAGAAAAAAACACGAGACCCGGTCAAGGAGCGAACAAACAAACCAATACCAACCAACAAACTATTGGCAATTAAAACACGGTCGAACAAGAACTTAAATTTCATTTCCCTTTGTTTTTGACGATTTGTCCGCATCATTTTACCACCGTAGCAGGGTTAGTGCTCGGTTGGTGACCCATGTGGGTCTCGTGATACTGCTGCAAATATAATAATATTCTAGGTATTTGATTAACTTTACAATTCATTAATGCGATCAGAACAATTAATAGCACTGCGAAGCGAAATTCCCTTAGATGATGAGCGCTGCTCACTAGAATTGGAGCACTTTCAAAACGTATGCCTACGTCCCATATTGAAATTTCAAAATGATGCCCTCATCCTATATTTCAAGTCTCAAATAAACGTATTTAAGATTCCTAAGTTGAAAAATGACCTTGACAGTTTCATACGGTTGCAACTTCAAAAAGAAATCACCCTTCGCAATGCACTGATTGGAATGGTATTGGGTCTTATGAGCGAGGAAGAACTAGCCTTTTACTTATTGCACAAAAACGAGCTCTCTAGGAGAATTGTCAGCATGTTGATACAACGACTTTCGACCGGCATCAAGTTGTGATCAAGCTTCTTTTTCGAGGTAAAAACGGGCGAAAAGCTCTTCGCTGTACCAATTGTGTTTCCGGGTCAACTGAATTACATTTTTGTGGGCTTCGTGCTGATATGCGTAGCGTTTCACGGCATCCATATTGGCCCAAATACTGATGGTGGCTTGCTGAATCAAGGGCAATTCACCCACTCCAATAGCAAATTCCAACTCATCGAATTTGTACAAATCATCAGCTGTATTTCCTACCTTTTGCCAAAAATGCCACAATTTAAATAATCGAATCCGCGCCCTAGTCAATACCACGATTTTTGATCCCTCGGGAAAAGAACCCACCGACTCAAATGGATTAACTCCTGACCATTTTCCGTGCGACATCACGTTCTTCAAATGCAAAATTCGGGTATTGGAACATTTGGCCTTGTATCCCTTCAAATAGGAATTGCCGTTCAGAAAATTCTCAGCGTATGTGCTATTTTCCCAAACCATCAACCAAGCGTAATTGCTAAAGCTGGGCCAAGCGCCGAAACCGCCTCCACTCCCCGACCCCATAGACTTGAAAAAAGTGAGTCCTGGAATGCGTTTCATGAAAAATCCTGCGAGCGGCACTTGCGCGAACCCCCAAATTTTATTGATGTTGCCTTTCAATTCAAAGAAGAGAACTGTGGTTACTTGCATGATGTTATTTTTTTTGAACTACCACCGTTTGAATCCCCAGCGGAAGAACCTTTTCTAAGGCAAACAATGGAAAAGTGAGCCCCTTTAGGAGAGCCAAATTCAAGAAGTGACCTTCAAAATTTGTGTTCCAGAGGTAATTTTTCTTCTCAGCTCTTCCGAGCCACCACAAAATAAAGGGATCTAGGGTACCGTATTTATGATGATCTAAAATGGTCCAATTTGACGTAGAAAAAAGCGTGTTCCATGATTTAAAACTGAACAAATTGATGTGTCGTGGAGTATGCCAACCTTGCCAGTGATTTTTCTGGATTCTGGCCAAAAGCCCTTGATACATGGGCACCTCAATAATCACCAGTCCGCCGGGTTTCAACAATTCTAAGCATTTTTCTACGGTTTTTTGGGGATGATAATCGTGCTCCAAATAGTGCCAAGCGGTAATGACATCGTATTGCTCTGTTGGCTGGTGTTGAGTCCAATCGCCTTCGGTCAAATTCAGTTTCGAATACTTCGCATCACCCCAATGAGCCTGTTTGAAATCAACTCCAAAGCAATCAGAATCAACGCGTTGATCAAAGTGATAGAGAAAATCGGGCTTCCCACAGCCTACATCGAGGATTTTTATTTTCTGGGGATGCTTTTTCGGGGACAGGAATTTAGATACCAAATCAACCCTTTTGATATTGAGCGCGTCATCCTGTCGTTGAACGATTTTAGCGTATTTCCCCCATGCCTTTTCCCCTCTGTAAGGAAGGTAATAATCGGGATAAAAATCGCCTAGCGCACTTTCATCTAGTGGATTTTCTAAAAAAACGGTCTCGCAATCATCACATTTCAGAAAGCGGTATTCCTTGCTTTTATCACCATCTACCATCAAAGGTCCGGTATTAATGTAAAAGCTATTGTTGGGCGAATTGCAGACAGAGCAGTTCAATGTTTTATGGATTTAAAAAAGTGGCCAATGGCTTCCCTTTGAATGCTTGAATGAGAGAAAGTAGAGCCAGTATTCCATAAAGAACAGATACCAGCATAGTAAGTTTGGTGTTTCGTAAAACATAAAACGAAAGCACTGGCAACACTTGTAGGGCATGCATTCCTATGAAATGAGCTACACGTAAATCGCCAACCGTCTTACTCCAACCTAAAATAAACAAATTGGAATTATCGTTCAATGCACCCACACTGTGATTGAGTCGAGAGCCCATGGCAAATCCCTGGAAAGAAAAAATCACAAAAACGACAATACCCAATCGTATGGCCCATAGGTAATGCACTGGCAACTCTGGGAAGGTCCCCTTGAAGAAAAGAAATCCAACATAAGCGGTATAAATGGTAACCAGCGAAGCGGCAAGCGCCATGAAGCTGTACATCATTGAATAAAACGGGGTACTCATGTTGTAGTGGGAAAGCTGTCCGCGAGAAGCTTGCAGTGCAATGTATACTATTTCAAATCCGAGTAAAACAATGACCGAAGCATTGAACATTTTAATGTTGAAATCGGGCAAATAATGGCAGTACCAAGCCATTGCCCACGCAAAAGTGACCGTAGAAGCTGCGAATTTAAAAGGTTTGAACCAAGCGTTCACGCCGTACACTTGGGTTGTGGTGGTTTTAGCAAGAACCAAAAACACCAATGCGCTAATCAAGCAGACCCAACCGAAATAAAATAGCGGTTCATTACGGTCTTTGAGCTGATTCAAGAAGTCAATCATAAAGTAATTGCGAAATTAGTGTAATCCATCCAGCAAACACCGATACATCTATTTAATGTTTAATTGCCGTATATTCACGAAGTCAATGAATTAAATCTGCCACATGAAACTCAAACTGCATTTACATAGTAATAAATCACTTTTTTTAGTGCTTCTAACGCTTGGACTGTTCACATCGGGCAAAGCTCAAAAACCAACCTTCCCCAAAATTGAAACCTATTTCCCGAAGTTGGTAAACTGGGAAGCATCCCTCAAAAAAGCCAAAGAAGCCAATAAATTGCTGTTCGTAGATTGCTATACCGACTGGTGCTATTGGTGCATTGTGATGGATAAAAAGAACTTCCGCGATACTTCTGTTAGCAATAAAATGCAGTCGTTCATGGACTGTTATTCCCTTGAAATGGAGCAAGATTCACTCGGAAGACTTCTCAGATACCATTACGGCGTTGCGTCATTTCCTACCTTCTTAGTATTCAACGGAGATGGAAACCTGTTATTCACCTATCGGGGCTACACTGAAAAGGAATATTGGATGAAGGAAATGGATTCTGCATATAACATCATTCAAACTCAAGGATCGAAAGGAAAATATTCACGTCCGGGTTTCCCCAAAATGAGTCCTAACAATATTCCTGATTGGTTTATGCCTTTCATTAATAGCAAAGATTTCACCATGTATAAGGATACTAGCACTAGTGGCTTTTCAGCACAATACAACAAAATCACAGATGTATTTGAGTTGTTTTCCGTGGGACGCTTAAGCCAGTATTACTTCACCAAAGAACATACTCAGCAATGGATGGCCAACTTAAAACTGTTTGATTCCCTTTATGGAAATGACCTTACCCGTTTTCATACAGAGCAGTTGTGGAGCACTCAGGTATATAAAGCCATCAACACAAACAACGAAAATCAATTCAAGGAGAGCCTAGAAGAGTTGTTGAAATGGACGGAATACCCAGATTATGCAAAATATTCAAATTGGATGCATTGGTATCAAACTCAGAAAAACTGGAATGCTTTGGTTAATCTATTCGACCAACATTGTAAAACGGCTAAAGAACCAGTATTAGCCCGAGAATACAATCAAACCGCATGGACCTTATGCAAAGAAACAGATGACGTGGCTCTTTTGAAAAAAGCATTGAAATACTCTAAGAAAAGCATCGAACTGTCACCAGAATTCAAACACTTTGATACTAAAGCACACTTAGAGTTTAAATTGAAAGATTATAAATCGGCTGAAGCCAGTGCTGAAAAATCCATTGAACTTGGCATTGCAGCAAAAGAAGACATCAAGAAAACACAGGAATTTCTTGCTGAAATCAGAGCGGTGGGAACCAAAACAAAAAAGTAGATTTACAATTTAGCCATCCTTACCTTCACAATCACCGCAGACAACACGGTTAATACTCCAATAAGGTAGATCGCCCAATCTATGCCAAAATAGTCTGCTGTAACTCCGGAAATTATGGCTCCAAATGCATAGCCCAAATCGCGCCACAACCTAAATGTACCTATACTTTCTGCACGTTGGAGCGGATGTGATACCTGCGCTATAGTTGATAAAAATGTGGGATAAACCAACGCCGTGCCCAGTCCAAGAACCACCGATAACCCAGCGAATTCATAAAATCCTCCAACTAATGGAAGCGCAACAATGGCCATTCCCTGAATGAGCATCCCCCAAAATAGCATAGATCTCTTTGAAAAATGATCTGACATCTTACCCGTAAACAACTGTGACAATCCCCATACCGATGGATAAATTGCTGCAATCATGCTCATTGAACCGGCATCCATTCCATTTCCAATCAACAAGATGGGCAACAGGCCCCAAATCATTCCATCGTTTAGATTGTTAACCAATCCAGCCTGAGTTACGGCACTCAATGTTTTATTTTTGAGGGTAGTTTCCCAAAAAACCGACAAACCACTAATTACTTGAGCCGTTTTTGCACTTTCTTTTTGCATGAAACTGCTGGTCTCTTTCACCCAAATCAATGACAAAAGCAATCCAACAATAGAAATCCCAATACCCAAATAAAATGGATAAGGCGTGACGCCGTATCTATGGGCTATAGTTCCACTAAGTAAAGCAAAAACGCCTACGGCAAAGTAACCGGCAAATTCGTTGATACCCATGGCAAGGCCACGATTTTTATCGCCCACCAAATCAATTTTCATCACCACCGTGGAGCTCCAAGTGAGTCCTTGGCTCAAACCCAAAAGAACGTTGGCAACAATCACCCAGCTCCACTGAGTCGCGTAAATGAGCATGAACGGAATGGGAATAGCTAGCATCCAGCCAAATACCAGCAAGTTTTTACGCCCGTAAATATTGGCCAATTTACCGGTAAAATAATTGGCTGCTGCTTTAGACAAACCAAAAGCGGTGATAAACGACAAAATTGCAGTTGCTGATTTCACGCCAAAAAGAGAAGCGAATTCGGGGAAAATACTGCGTTCAATACCCACCATTCCACCCACAAAGGCGTTGATAATTACCAAAAGCGTAAACTGTTTCCAGTTCTGTTTCAGTCCGTGACTAACGTTTTCTTTTTCTGGGGATTTTGATTCGGGAACGGACATTTGAGAATTGCAACGATTTCAATTGCAAAGCTCATTTTGTGCCGTGAAGTTTCCTTTTACAAATGTTAAATAATCATCAATCTATAATCAAAATTTTAGCTGTGCCATCCGCTCTTAAAATATATTGACCTGAGGGTAATTCTGGCAATTTTACATTAAACATTGAACCATCAAAAAAGGAAGAAAAGACCTTGCTACCCATAAAATCAAAAAGTTCTACATGATGTTTCCTGATATTGTCTTTAAATTCCAAAGTAAATTCACCGGTTGTGGGATTAGGGAAAACCTCAAACAATTGATAGGAAGGCCTGATATATTTCGCCGAATTTCCGAAGATAAATTTACAAGTGTCGGTTCTATTCTCGTTGAGGTATATAAAGGTAACGTTTAAAGGTTCGCAATAATTTGATTTTATTAATTCTACTGGATAATCTTGGGTGGTATTTCCAATCTGTCCAAAATAGAACATTTGACCTTTGGCAATGGTATCTCCCATACAATCTGTTATCACTGGGATATAGGGATAACCAACCATTTGGTTTGTATTGGCTTGAAATTCAATACCCATTTGCATGGTATTGATGTTAATTGAATCTGCAATAAAATGCTTGATCTTGAAGTTATCGCAAGTAATGGTTTGTGCATTGAGATTACCAAAGTGCAAAACAAAAGCCAATGAAAGTTTATAAAAATAATTCAAGTTCATCTTTCGAAGATCTATCAATTATTGAGATAAATGTTAACTCATCCCCAAAAAGGACCTAATAATTACAAAATTTTATTGCGTTTAAACCAGACATAAATTACCAAGGAAACGACTGCCATACCCACTAGAATTATATAATAACCGTAGGTCAAAGAAAGTTCAGGCATGTGTTGAAAATTCATTCCGTAAACACCAACTATAAATGTCAATGGCAAGAAAAAAGCAGAAAAGATGGTGAGCAACTTCATAACATCGTTGCTCTTTTTTGTATTTACTGATAAATAAGCATTCAATAAATTATTGGCATTTTCCAAAATCTCTTCGTAATTCAAAACTAAACTTACCAGTTGATCTTTAAGATCGTAAATAGCTGTAGAGTATTTAAATTCTACTTCAATTTGATTTATTACTGCTTGAAACATAACCAGTAATTTCTTGGTGATGCGCGTTTGAGTTTTCAATAAGTACAAATCTTCCAATGAAATTTTAGATTCATCTTTTAAAAAGACCTGTTTTTCCAATAGTGCAATTTTTTCATCCAGCTCAGACAACGGCTTCTCATAAGTAAAAATCATTTTTGAAATTATTTGAATGAGCAATTCTTCGGGATTTTTGAAAGACGGATTGTCTAAATGCAAGAACGTAAAATCAGTCCGGTGAACCGTGATAATCCAATTCTTTGAATAAAAAAAAGCAATTTTATTCGATAATTGATTGATGGTTGTTGAACCTTTTTTTATGCTTGAGGTAAACGCCCTCAAAATCAGAAATTTATGTGAATCTGACTGCTCAAACTTGGGTAAATGTCCAATTTGTAAACTATCTAGAATTTGAAATTCATCCAATTCATATTCTTTTGAAAGTGATTTTAATGTTTCTTTATCTGGATTTGTAAAATCAAGCCACTTGAAGTTTTCAAATTCTACTACTGATTTTTTTGAGGATTGCATAATTTGAATGGTAAGATATCAATTCCGGTTATTTACTCTTGAATTCAAGCTTTATCTATTAAAAAGTGGTTTTCAACTGCATGTCTTTTCCCATTTTCTCATAGGCTTGATCATTGGGCTCCCAAAGTTCAACTTTATTACCTTCGGGATCCATAACATGGAGAAAATTGCCGTATTCATAGCGTTGAATGGTATCTAAAACGGTTACACCGTTATTTTTGAAACGCTCCAACAATTGATCCAAGCCAATAACCCTATAATTAATCATGAATTCCTTGTCAGATGGTTTAAAATAGGTTGTACTTTCCTTAAATGGGCTCCATTGTAAAAATCCTTTTTGTGTGCTATCGCCCCCTTGATACCACTCAAAAACAGCCCCGTACGTGTTGATATTCAATTTTAAGTTTTCCGCATACCATTTTTTCAGTTCCTGAGGATTTTTTGATTTAAAAAACACACCACCCAAACCGGTAGCCCGGGGAGTAGTATTAAATGAAATAAACTCATTGGTTTTAAATCCAACAAAAAAAGAAGCAACAATCAGGACCGCTGATATTTTCAGGTTAAAATTTGATTTAGGCATTACAATATTTCCAAATCGAAGATAGGCAATATTACATATCCTTAAGGATTATTCAGTTGTTCAGAAGTCTCATTTAATTTTCTTCAACATGATGGTTGCTAAATACAATGACGTCAATGTGAATGTTATACCTAGTGCTAAATACCACGGATTCAATGTCCTTCCTAAATAAAGAAATACAATGGTACCCAAAGTGCCTAATGCTAACAAGAAAAAAGACAAGCACTTAGAAATCAATTGTATTTTGTTAGTTTCTTGTCGTACTTTTCCGTGTTCACTTGATTCAGGAATCCAACCTGGTGGCATAAAAAGGAGTTTAAATTTATTGGAATATTTCGGAATATTTACCCAAGTGGCAGCTAAATATTTAAAGTGGTAGAAAATTGAGTTCACCGGATTATTTTCTGAAAACTCAGACTTAACTCCATAGACAACCTCTTCTGTTTCTTCTTGGAAAGTCCCGAATAATTTATCCCAAAAAATAAAAAAACTCCCGAAGTTTTTATCTAGATAAATTTCGTTTTTACCGTGATGCACTCTATGGTGAGAAGGAGTAACTATTACATTTTCAAGCCAACCCATTTTCTTAATCACAGTAGTATGTACTAAGAAATCGTGCAAACCAGAAATTTGAAAACATAGTACCAAAACTATGGGCTCAAATCCCAAAACGGGCATCCAAAGCCAAAATAATATCCGAAATAAACCCTGAAATGGAGAAGTTCTGAAGCCGTTTGAAAAATTAAAGAAACTAGACGAATGGTGAGTAATGTGTCCCGCCCAAAGCAAATTAATTTTATGCGAAAATCGGTGGTACCAATACGATGTAAAATCTACGGCTACAAATGCGCACAACCATTGAATCCATTTAATATCCCAAGACAAAAGAGTGAAATTTGAATGCACAAAATTCAAACAAGCGTATAAAATAAAAAGGTACCCAAAAGATGAGAACTGATCAATTGCTCCAATAGTCATATTGTTTGAAATGTTAGACCACTCAAATTGGCTGGTATGTTGATTTTTTTCATATTTCCACTCCAGGAAAATCAGCAACAAGAATATCGGTATCAAAAGTGCTAGTGGATACAACATATTTGCACTGCCAATTTGAATAAAAATCAAAAAAAATCATTACGAAAAAACGCAACTTACTAAAATGATTTTAAGCAAAACCCTTAAAAAACAACACACTAAAACTTCCAATCTTGTGTATTTTTACCATATGAAACACTCCTTCTTAGTCATTTTATTATTTGCATGTACTGGAATCTTACTTGGGCAACAATCCAAAACGCCTGACGTGGAAAAAGGTGAATGCTTAATTTACCACGGACAAATAGATAAGTACCCCATTGCTTTAATTTTTGAAGTATTTGGCAAAGAGATTTCGGGAAGATATTATTACAAAAACATTGAGACAGCCATTGAATTGGAGGGATTTAAAAACGATTCAGGATATACATTAAAAAACAAATACGAAGATAATTTACTTGAAACAATCACTTTACAAATCACTGATAATGAACTGTATGGTACTTGGAAAAAAGGTCAAAAACAACTACCTATTTCCTTGGCTCGTTTCATAAACCCCATGTCCATTTACCGACTCAAACGAACAATAAAATCAGAAACTTTCAAGAAAGGCAGTACATCGGAACTTACCCTAAAATTTACTGTTCTTTGGCCAGAAGATGCTTCTGACTTTGCCCAAAAATTACGATCAGAACAATTTAAATTGATCAACGAATATGAATTCGGTCAAGAATCTGCATCAGCCCTAAATTTCAAGCAGGCTGTTGATCCCAGAACGGTTCAAGGTCAACCCCAACAGTTAACTGCTCAAATGCAGCGCATTTCAGATTCAATGGTCAACCATTTCAAACGCGAAACCCTTTCAAACCAAGACGACTTCTTTGGAAATCGCGAGTATTCGATTCAAAATTCAGTCATTTTTGACTCAGATCAATTTACTGTAATCGAAACATCCCATTATGAATACACTGGAGGTGCTCACGGCTTGTGGGGACAACAACATCAAACTTGGGAAAAAACCAAAAACCGCTGGGCCACTGCCGACAACAAACTCACATCAAAACAACTATTAAAGCTCCCAAAACTAATGACCTCAAACCATAAAATCGCTTTAAAAATACCCCAAAACCAATCTTTAAAATCAGCAGGTTATTGGATTGACGAGTTTGACCGTTTAGGCGGCGACACATATTTCACTGATCGTGGCATCCATACGTCATTTGGACTTTATGAAATTGCACCTTACAGCGAAGGAATCATTACTGTTTTTGTACCTTGGTAGTGGGTAGCGGGTAGTGGGTAGTGGGTAGCGGGTAGCGGGTTTCGGGCTTCGGGCTATATACCAGAGACCAGAGACCAGAAACCATAGACCACCGACTACCGACTACCGACCACCGACCACCGACTACCGACTACCGACTACCGACTATAGACCATCGACTATGGACTATGGACTATCGCCGTCACAAGACTCTAGCCTCTAAAACTACTGCCCCTGCCCTAACGAAAACGCTGGTTTGCCGTCGAAGGCGTATAGGTTTTCTGTTTTGATTATGTCAATCCCGGCAGCTTCTGCTTTCTGGAGAAGCTCAATGATTTCGGTGTTCGACATTTTCTCGCCATCGGACTTTTTAAAACGGCAACGCCAATGATCTGTCAAGAACGTTTCAGGGAAACCGTCAGGATACACCTTGATTCCGCGGTTGGTAATCATACTCAATTTGACAGAGTCTAAAGCGATCCCTTCTAACATTGCACCCAATTTATTGGTATCTGTATGTGCCCAATGAACGAAAAGGTCAACTCCCAAAAGGTCTTTCTTTTTGGCAGGTTTTCTCTGGTACTTTGGGAGTACCAATGAGCCAGCCTCAGCGAAATTCACCGCTTTTAATTGTTGAGGAACCTGACCTAAGCGAGCTATTAAAGCATCTGCAAATTCTTTGGTTCCTACTTTTTGGTTACTCACTCCCGATTTGTAAATATCAGCTGTGTGAATTCCATCTTCCAACGTTTTTAACCAAGCATTTTGAATCTTCTCACCAACTTTAGGTTGACCTATGTGTGCCAACATTTGAATAGCTCCTTGTATCAATCCTGATGGATTTGCAACGTTTTGTCCTGCGATGGTTGGTGCTGAACCATGAATGGCTTCAAACATAGCACATTCTTCACCGATATTTGCGGAGCCCGCCAGTCCAACAGAACCGGTAATTTGAGCAGCAATATCGCTGATGATATCGCCATAAAGATTCAATGTTACAATGACATCGAAATCTTCGGGAGTATCTGCCAACTTTGCAGATCCAATGTCAATGATCCAGTGTTCGTTTTGGATATCTGGATATTCTGCTGCGATTTCGCGGAATACTTCGTGAAACAAACCATCGGTCTGCTTCATAATATTATCTTTCGATAAACACGTTACCTTTTTACGGCCTTGTTGCTTGGCATATTCAAAGGCGTAGCGAATGATTTTTTCGCAACCGGGTCTACTGATTAATTTTAAGCATTGAACAACCTCATCGGTTTGTTGATGTTCAATTCCGGCATACAAATCTTCTTCATTTTCACGAATGATAACCAAATCCATCAATGGGTGTTTGGTTTCAATATATGGGTGCAGGCTGAAACAAGGACGAATGTTTGCATATAAGCCCAAGAATTTGCGTGTGGTTACATTCAAGCTTTTATATCCACCACCCTGAGGTGTGGTGATGGGTGCTTTTAAGAATACTTTATTCCGACGGATGATGTCCCAAGCATCATTTGAAATACCCGAGGTATTTCCTGAAAGGTACACCTTCTCACCAATTTCAATTTCGTCAAACTCAATCTCCGCCCCAGCTGCCTCTAAAATACGAAGTGTCGCTTCCATAATTTCTGGCCCAATACCGTCGCCTTTGGCTAATGTGATTCTCTTCTTTTCTGTCATGATAGATTTATTCTTTTGCAAATTTGATTAGTACTTTTAAATAATTTTTATTTATGTTTGAAATGGCAACTATAAATATTATTTATGATTGTCAAATTGTATGCAAAATTAAACGAAACAACTCAATACAGAATTGTAAGACTATGAATTACACATTAAATCAGTTGAATGTTTTTTTAAAAGTTTCACAAACCCTAAACATCACCAAAGCCGCAGAGGAACTGCACTTGACGCAACCTGCTGTGTCTATTCAATTGAAAAATTTCCAGCAGCAATTTGACATTCCTTTGATTGAAGTAGTCCAAAAAAAACTATACCTCACTGACTTTGGAAAGGAAATTGCAGAAGCAGCGGAACGAATCATTGAAGAAGCAAAAGCCATTGAAAACAAGATGCATGAACATCAAGGTGCTCTTACGGGGAAACTAAAAATGGCATCTGTTTCGACAGGAATTTACATTGCGCCTTATTTCATCGGATCTTTTATCAAAGAAAATCCGAATGTTGAACTTCAATTAGATGTAACAAATAAAACTCAGGTACTTGATAGTTTAGAACACAATAAAGTTGATTTTGCATTTGTAAGCGTACTTCCTGAAAATTTAAATATAAATCATATTGAACTGCTGCCCAACAAATTGTTCCTAATTGGCAACCAAGAATCCCCCGAAAACAATCAAGATCTCGATAAACTCCCATTGATTTTCAGAGAGAAAGGATCTGGGACACGACATGTCATGGAAAAATATCTACTCACTCGGAATTTATCGCTAAAACCCAAATTGGAACTTACCGGAAATGAAGCCATAAAACATGCGGTTATTGCTGGCTTGGGATATTCAATCATGCCATTAATTGGCATAAAACAAGAATTAGATAAAGGCTTGTTAAAAATAATTGATAGGCCAGAATTCCCCATCCAGTCTAGATGGATGTTAATTTGGATGAAAAACAAGAAACTTTCACCTGTGGCACAAGCATTTTTAAATCACTTAGATCATAACAAATCTGACATTATTCAATCTCAATTTAATTGGATTTAAAAGTACATGGTAGTTGGTAGTTGGTAGTTGGTAGTTGGTAGATGGTCCGTAGTCCGTAGTCCATAGTCCGTGGTCTGTAGTCCGTGGTCTGTAGTCCGTAGTCCGTAGTCCGTAGTCCGTAGTCCGTAGTCCGTAGTCCGTAGCCCGTAGCCCGTAGCCCGTAGCCCGTAGTCCGTAGCCCTTAGTCCGAAGCCTGAAACCCGAAACCCGTAGCCCGTAGCCCGTAGTCCGTAGCCCTTAGTCCGAAGCCTGAAACCCGAAACCCGCAGCCCGTAGCCCGTAGCCCGTAGTCCGTGGTCCGTAGTCTG
>JACCDG010677998.1_pt1 | contig 15510 bp, 12 predicted proteins | sample 7442471 | NCBI WGS metagenome assembly JACCDG01 (sample SAMN15323444, study PRJNA562643) | freshwater metagenome | isolation source: river surface water | place: USA:Blue River Watershed | collected 2017-08-17
CCAAAAGGCACATAAATTACATTATCCATGGATAAGAAAACAAAGAAAGACGCCTTGTCCAGCAGCGCGCCGCCTTATCCTTTGGCGTGGCCTGGCGGCTGGCCAAAGACAGAGGCGAAAGCGCGCTGGTCGCCGCGCAGCAATAGCGTCGATTTTGTTTCGGCGCGGGATTATGTGCTGAACGAACTTAAACCGCTTCGCGCCAGCAATATTTTGATTTCCAGCAACATACCCCTGAACAGCGACGGCTATCCATTTATAGAATTCATCGACCGGAAAATCGACGATCCTGGCGTTGCGGTTTTCTTTTTTATAGATGAAAAGCCTTATGCCCTGGCTTGCGACGCATGGGAATACCCCAAAGACAATTTGCGCGCTATCGGCAATACGCTTGGCCATATCAAGGCAACCGCAAGGAACGGCGCGCCATATTTTCTGGAAAAATTGTTGTCTGCCTTTGCCGTCGATACGGATGGCATTCATTCCGCCCAGCCCAGAAAAGAAGATATCGACGAAAAACCTAAAACGCAGGAAAAGGAAATTGAACCGGAAAAATGGTGGCAGGTTTTGGGCGTTACCCCCGTCTCCAGCCTGACGGAAATCGAGGCGGCTTTCCGCATGCGCGCACGCGAAGCCCATCCTGACCGAGGCGGCAGCGCCGAAAAAATGCAAAGGCTGAACGAAGCCGTGGCCGAAGCAAGAAAACTGCTGAAAACCCGGCGCGCCCAGTCGGCCTAAGCGCCCACGGTGGCTTAATCATTATCCCCACAATAAACCTTGAATAAAACGGTCTTTTTTTGTATAAAAATCCAGCTATTATATGGCGGCCGTAGCTCAGTTGGCCAACCGTGAGGCTCCCTCGATACGCGCCTAAAAGGCGCTAATCAGAATGAATGGCCGAGCGGGAAATAAAAACTAAACAACGGAGCAAAAGCAGGCTATAAGTTCAACGTGATGGCGGCCGTAGCTCAGTTGGTTAGAGCGCCAGGTTGTGGTCCTGGATGTCGGGGGTTCAAGTCCCCTCGGTCGCCCCAAACCCCTTGATTATTTCAACTGTTATCTTTCAGGTCTGCCAAGTCCCTTGCCGCGCGGGTGCCGCGTATGCAAAGATTTAATTCTACCGGAAAAGCGTTTAATTCTTTGTAGAAAGGGGGCTATTTCCGTTGCGGGGGATTGCTCATTATAATCGGATTTGGCCCTTTCGCAAGCGTCTGAAATTAATCCAGGAAAATTTATATCGCTTTTGGCTAATTTTAAAAACATCCTTTCCATATGACCGCCAATACGAAGCGGGTTTTCGGCAATATTCTTTACATAGGACTTTAAAGAATCTGCAGCCAGATCGCTATCTTTGGTTTTTTGCAATTTTTCGGCGATAGTTTCGGCCAACATCAAAAACACCGCCTCGGCACAGCCGAAAGTTACAGTGGAATCGTCTGCCCAATTATTATCGCCAACCTTGGCAGCTTTGCTTCTGGATTTATCCAGATTTAAAATTTTAGAAAGCCTTTTTATTGTACCATGCTCATCCCCCGCAACGATCAAGCGGCCTTCACGGGCCATTTGCGATATGTGTGAATCCGCGGCCAAAAACGCTGCGACTTCATCCCCTGCCGTAGCATGCTCGACACCCAGTTTGTCTTTTAGAATGAACAGCCAAACATCCAAAAGTATTTCCAATGGATAATTTTTTGTATCCAAAGTCAATTGCCAGCCGCTGGACAAAGCCAATAAATTTTCTGCTATTTGACTGTAAACATTCTCTGCCTCGCTCTTTAAGCCGTCAACGAGGGAACTGTCTTTTCTACCCTGGTTACCCTGCCATGTGCTGCCCGGATCCATTGCGCGTGTTTCGTTATCATATATTCGTTTAACGCTGTCCTTGGTTGCAAGAGTAAAATCTTGGTAATAGCCCAATGCCTCGCAATGCAATCGGCAGCGTAAAATAGCGTTTGTAACGGCGGACTTGGCCACATCGCCCTTTTTATATAAAGCGTCCAGCAAATCGGCGGCTCTGGGGTCATGCGCTATACCCGAAGAAAGAAACAGCGGTAGAATTTTTTCTAGCATTTCTTGGGACAAGCCCGTGTCTTTATGGGCCGCCCGCGCCTTGAACGCATCGAATATGCCCCATTGCTTGCTGCGTTGAATTTCAAAAGCGGCGACTGTTGCAAGGTCAATGACCGTTTCCGGAGACAGGCTTAAGTTCGGCTGAAGCGCCCTTTTGCATGATGCAACAGGATCATAGACCGTCAACTCCTGCTCCCGGGGCTGATCCCAGTTTTTACGTGCAAAATCGGCAAGGACTTTTATATTGTCTAAATCTTTTTTGTTTGGCTGCAAGGTCGTACCCCTATTACTCTGTTTGCGGTAAGGATACGATAAAAGTGGCTTTGTGACAAGCCTGATAAATGCTAGGCGCTCGCCTTGAACCCTTGCCGTATGTGGGTTATTAACCCTTCCTGGGTTGGGTGTACGCCTTCTTGGCCTTGCTGCCATTGCGGCGGGGTTAAATAGCCGGTTTTTTCATGGTAGGCCTGCGCATCGCAGATCCGAAGAATCTCGTCGATATTGCGCCCCAGTGGCAAATCCTGCACCGACTGATACCGAATAACGCCGATGCGGTCTATAATAAAGGTTGCGCGCAGGGCCAATGATTCATTGACCAGAACACTGTACCCTTCCGCGATTTTGCCGCTTAAATCCGACACCAGCGGAAACTGCAAAGGCCCAGGCCCGCCATGTTCAAGCGGCAAACGCTTCCACATTTGGTGGCTTAGATGTGAATCAACGCCGACTGCGACCACTTGTATGCCGCGCTCCCGAAATTGGGGCATTATGCTGTTCAAGTAACCCAACTCCAAAGGACACAGATAGGAAAAATTCAAGGCATAGAAAAACACAACGCCGATCCGGTCGCGGATATAGCCATCGAGATCGAAATTATCCTTGGTGCTGCCATCCGGCATGATCGCCATGGCGGTAAAATTCGGCGCCGGGCGCCCAACCATTAAAGTCATGTTTATCTGCTCCCTCTATATGCGCCTGCCATTTGGAATGCGCTGCAATCATGCTCTTTCCGCATCGCGTGGGCTCTTTCATGGCCAAGGATCGGCTCAACATCCTCTGCAGCCAATAAAACAGCCCCTAAATTTCTACCAAAAGCCGCAATCTGTCCCTGTACAAAAAGCGCACCACGTAATTCTTGTCCCGGCACATGCGGCGTTAAAAAAAGCGCCAAGACATTCGAGGTTGTTACATAGCGCAAACATGTGCCGTCGCTAGCTTGAATATATTCCACAAGAATAGCGTAATTCAAGTCATTGGGGTCATCCGGATGTCCCCATAATTGACGCTTGCAAGGATAGCTTGTTCCATCAACTTCTTTGTGCCATCCATCATATTCTGTGCCAATGCGTTCATAGCTACGCAAACCTTTCAAAGCGCCGTAAATCGCTTGTGGATTTTCTCCTTGAAGATGACCAAGCACGGCTTCCAGCTGCTCTTGCGTTTCGATTACGGTTGGCTTTGCCGTAAATGGTTGCAAAACAGGATTTTGTCTTACGGTCAATCCCGCAAATTTTTCTGACATTTTACCCTCTCTCTTTTTATTTATATTTAAGCTGCGCGCTGCTTATTATCTTTTGCATGAACTTGCGCGCCAATAGAACAAGCAGCGCAATTTCCGCCAGCACAGCCGGCGCAACGTGCGGGCCTACCTGCAGTTGGATCTGGGCGCGGCTTGTTGTTTAAATCAACAACCCCAATCCTAAGATTGGAAATTCCAGATATTCCGCTGAGTCCAATACCGCCTATGGTTCTGGCCTTATCGCCGCAATTGCACGGCCCATCGCCATGTACCGCGCAAGCGCCGCGCACGGCGGGATCCCTGGGAATAGATTTTGCCGGGCCTTCTTCTTGTCTGGCAGGCTTATAGGCCGGATTTGCAGAAACAGTCACCACCGTCGGCGTGAAACCGGGCAAAGGGATTTCAGGATTTGCAGGCGGCGCAATTACAACCGGCTTTACAGGTTCAATCGGTTTTTGTTCTGTACGCACAGGCTCTGGTACAATAATAGGTTTTATGCCAGGTGAAACAGGAACCGGGGGAGTGTATAGCGGCGGTGTTTCTCTAGGTTTATCTGCGGTTGGCGTTGCCGGATTTTCGACACGCGGCTTAACTTGTTCTATAGGCGGCAGAAAATCTCGCGGGCCCGCACCGGGAGACGGCACTACAATTATTGGCGCTGGCTCTAAAGATCGCGGCTGTACCGGGAGCGCTGGAATATGAATTGCCCTTTCTTCTTCGCGTGGCAAGCGCGCCGCCGTCTCTTTAACCGAATCTACGGTTTTCATACTGCCTGTTGGTTGAGCCGGAACAAATTTTTCCCCTGCCACGGCATCGCGGGGAATAGTGATTTGAATAGAATCGTTACCCCTGCTTACCGGACGCGGCTCTGGAATAGCAGGCGCATTATCATTGCGGGCAGAAAATTCATGACGCGCGGGCGGCGCATATGCCTGAACGGTTTCTTGACGCGTTTCAAAAATCCTAGCCGGCTGTGGCGCAAGCCTGATATCGCGGCTGCTTTCCGGTCCCGAATTGTTTACGCTTGAATTAGGCTCTAATGGCCTTGGCTGCAAAGGAAAAGCGGTATCCTGGCGGATAGCGCCTAACAGTTCTCTTGGTTGTTCTGCAACACGGATAGGTTGCGGCACATCAACCCCGCGCAAGGCGGCAACAATTTGCGGGGCGGCAGATGGTTCTGTCCGATTGCGATCCGAAACATTTACAATAGTCTGCGCATTAGAATTCTGGACAGCTTGCGGCGTTTCCAAAGTCACGGCCCTGTTGCCCGCCGCTTGCGCTTGATGGGTCACGCTGTCTTGCAATTGAATCAAAGCCCGCTCGAAAGAAGGATTCAAGGGTAATTGCGGGCTATTTAAAATCGCCTGCAGCGTGGATTGCGTTCCGGCTATTTGGTTTTGCAGAACAGACACCGCTTGCGTCAATACTGCGGGATTCTGCCCGGGCGTCAATTGTTCGATAGCGCGCTGCAATTGCTGTGTCTGTGCGATGGCTTCCGGCATCGCCACTTGGCGCGCAGCAGTATTTAATTTTCCAGTGCGCAGCAAATCTTCGGCCGCTTGCCGGAAATTCAGGGCGGCGTTGGAAAGATTATTTAGCCATGGCGTTGCAATTTGAACGCCAACTTTTTGATAGGCCATCCAATCCATCATCGCGGGATCTTGGCGCACCGAATTTGCCACGGTCGCAATCGCCTGTCTTGTGCTGGCTTCGTTCACTATACTTTGTATGCCACGCTGCACTGTTCCATGATCCGCGCTTTGGAAAGTAGATAGAATTCTCTGCTCGGCGGACTCTAAACGGCGGAAGGCCTGAGTCAAAGCAGGGTTTGGCTGTTGGCCGCGCTGCTGCATATAACTTTGAGTCATCAGCAGCATATGAATGGTTCTGACCAACCATTCGGCTTGGCGCTTGCCCTCGAGGCTGTACAAACCGTCCGGGATCAAATCCAGCCAATTTTGCTCGAAGCTGCCGTCTATTCCCTGCATTGACAAAAGACGCAGCAGCTGATTCAGGTTTCCCGCCGATAAATTCTTTTTCCCTGCCAGCGCCGCCGCAGCTTCGCGCATGTCCTCTTCTTTTCCAGAGCGCAAAGCCTCAATGATTTTATTAAAATCAATCGGCTCGTTGCCGCCAGGACTTTTTGCGGCCATAGCTTTTTTATTGCTAACGCCGCGCAACGCCGCCATGGTGCGTTCGCTTTTATTGTTTCCGCCTGCATAATCGCCCAATGGAACCAAATTTTCTTCGGTTTCATCGGCAATATCAAAATCGGCAAATGCGGCAGTGTTTTTCATTTCAAGGCCATAAGCTTGGTGCAGAAGGAAGTTTAAATGTTATAATATAACACCCTACTACAAGCAAGGCATGCTAACGATTTTGGGATAAAATTTGTAAAAAATCTTTTAGAATTATTCTAAATTGATTGTTTTCAGGGCACAGAAAAACCCCGCATTTCTGCGGGGTTTAGCTTCATATCGAACCCTTCTGTAAATCTAGGCGGCCTTTGAATCGTCAGGAACCGTGCCGGCCGGGATATACTGCCCCTCGCCCATGCCGAAATCCTCGTCGAAAGCTTCTTCCCAGGAACCGATGGTCGCGGCCTTGGAATATTCCGTGGCGCGGTTTTCAAAGAAATTGGTATGCTCGATCGCGTTCAGCATTTCGTCCATCCAGGGCAGCGGATTTTTCGGGATGTTGTAAACGGCTTGCAATCCCAATTGCTGCAATCTGCGGTCGCCGATCCAGCGGATGTAATCCTTGACTTCTTGCGCGGTCAACCCTTCGACGCCGCCCATTTCAAAGGCCAGGTCGATGAAGGCGTCTTCGTGGTGGATGATGGTTTCGCAGGATTGCACCAATTCGCGTTTAAGTTTATCCGTCCATATTTCAGGATTTTCCTGGATAAAGGTGCGGAACAGGCGGATCACGTTGATGCAGTGCAAGGATTCGTCGCGCGCCGACCAGGACACGATTTGCCCCATGCCCTTCATTTTATTGAAGCGCGGGAAATTCAAAAGAATCGCGAAGGACGCGAAAAGCTGCAAGCCTTCGGTGAAGGCACCGAATACTGCCAAGGTTTTTGCGATCTCTTCTTTCGAATCGACGGTGAAATTCTGCATATAGTCGTATTTATCCTTCATTTCCTTGTATTTCAGGAAAGCGGAATATTCGACTTCGGGCATGCCGATGGTGTCGAGCAAATGCGAGTAGGCGGCGATATGCACGGTTTCGATATTGGAAAACGCCGACAACATCATCAAAACTTCGGTCGGGCAGAACACGCGCGAATAATGCTTCATATAGCAATTATTCACCTCGACATCCGCTTGGGTGAAAAAACGGAAAATTTGGGTTAGCAGATTTTGCTCTCCCGCGCTTAATTTTTTGCGCCAATCTTTTACGTCGTCGGCAAGCGGCACTTCTTCGGGAAGCCAATGGATGCGCTGCTGCGTCAGCCAGGCTTCATAAGCCCAAGGATAATGAAAAGGTTTATAGACGGGATTGGGGGTGAGGAGTCTGGACATGTTCAATACCTTTTGATCGTTGACGATTGACAGTATTTTAAACCTAAACCGCCAACCGTCAACCGTTAAACTGTCCACTGAATTATTGGCAGGCCAAACATTCCTCGTAATTATTCGCTGCAACCCGGTCATTGGCCACGGGGCGCACGGTGATCGGCGCTTGATCGTTGGCGGGCGCTGGATCGCCGATAATTTCCCTATCCTGCTGTGCCGCCGCCAAAGGATCGCCTTGCAGCGCGCCAGCGGTGACGTGGTTTTCGGCACGTTGAAGCGACAGCGACCGGCAATAATACAAGGATTTCACGCCGCGTTTCCAGGCCATAAAATGGATCTGGTGCAAATCGCGCTTGTGGATATTGGCGGGCAGGAAAATATTCAAGGATTGCGCCTGGCAAACATGCGGCGTCCTGTCGGCGGCCAGATCGATCAGCCAACGTTGATCCAGTTCGATCGCGGTTTTGAACACCAATTTCTCATGCTCGCTCAGGAAATCCAACTGCTGCACCGAACCGTTGTTCAAGGTGATGTTCGACCAGATTTCATCGGTATTCTGACCATGCGCGACAAGTATTTTTTCCAAATACGGGTTGCGCACGTTGAACGAACCGGACAAAGTTTTGTGCGTGTAGGAATTGGCCGCATAAGGCTCGATCCCCGGGCTTGCGCCGCCGCAGATGATAGAAATCGACGCGGTCGGGGCAATGGCGATTTTATTGGAAAAGCGCTCCATCACGCCGAAATCCTGGGCGTCGGGACATGCGCCGCGTTCTTCGGCCAATACCACCGAGGCGGCATCCGCCTGCGTCTTGACATGCGAGAAAATCTTGCGGTTCCAAACTTTGGCCATAACGCTTTCGATCGGAATGTTGTTGGCTTGCAGGAAGGAATGGAATCCCATGACGCCAAGCCCGACCGACCGTTCGCGCATCGCGGAATATTTTGCGCGCGCCATGGAATCGGGGGCCTTGTCGATGAAATCCTGCAGCACATTGTCCAAAAACCGCATGATGTCTTCGATGAACAACGGATGGTCTTTCCACTGATGGAAATATTCCAAATTCAACGAGGACAGGCAGCACACCGCCGTGCGCTGTTCGCCGAAGCGGTCTTTGCCGGTCGGCAAAGTGATTTCGCTGCACAGATTCGATGTTTTGACAAAAAGCCCGGCAAGCTTGTGATGTTCCGGCACGGCACGGTTGACGTGGTCGATATAGACAATATAAGGCTCACCCATTTCGACGCGCGCGGTAAGAATGCGTATCCACAGATGGCGCGCGGAAACTTTGCGGATCACCGCTTTGTCCTTGGGGCTTAACAACGCCCATTCTTCGTCTTTTTCGACGGCGCGCATAAAAGCGTCCGATACCAAAATGCCGTGGTGCAGATTCGGCGCCTTGCGGTTCGGATCGCCGCCGGTGGGGCGGCGGATTTCAATAAATTCTTCGATTTCCGGATGATCGACCGGCAGATAGCAAGCGGCGGAGCCGCGGCGCAAGCTGCCTTGCGAAATCGCCAAGGTCAAGGAATCCATGACCCGGATAAAGGGCACGACACCCGAGGTTTTGCCGTTGGCGCCGACTTTTTCGCCGATCGAGCGCAAATTGCCCCAATAGCTGCCGATGCCGCCGCCACGCGCGGCCAGCCACACATTTTCATTCCAAAGCCCGACGATGCCATCCAGGCTGTCGCTGGCCTCGTTCAAAAAGCAGGAAATAGGAAGTCCCCGGCTGGTTCCGCCATTCGACAAAATCGGCGTTGCGGGCATGAACCAAAGCTTGCTGATATAATCATACAGGCGCTGCGCATGGGCGGTGTCGTCGCTGTAAAAACTGGCGACGCGGGCGAATAAATCTTGATAAGATTCGCCGGGAAGCAAATAGCGGTCGTCCAAAGTAGCCTTGCCGAATCCGGTCAAAAGGTCGTCACGGGTCCTATCCACCTGCACTTGGGCATGGGAGGCCATTTGAACTGTGTCCAGCATCTGTACCGTGTCTAGCATCGCTTTTTTCTCCCCGTAAGATAGTCTTTTATGGCTCTTTTTTTGGGTGGAATACCCAGATTAGACGCAACCTTTACCCGCATACAAGCAACAAAACCGTTATAAACTGTGGATAAAAACAGGCAAAACACCACAATATATAGACATGCGCGCAAAGACTTATACTAAATATGGTTAATCGGATTTGGTCTTGTTGGCAAGGAAATTTTGGCCAAATTGTGTCAAAAATTTTATGTTGATACCTTGAAAACGCATAAATATGTATTTTAGTTTTAAAAATTAAATAATAATAGCTATATAAATTTATAAAAATACGACAATTAAAACTAATGTTACAATAATTGTGTCAAAAAGATACCACCGCATGAAATCTTATCATCTTTGATCCATTCTAAGTTCGTGGATATGTGTGCGGTTTTGGGGATAGATGCCGCCCAAGTACGGAAGAAAATTGGTGGGATGTGAGGGATTTGAACCCACGACCTACTGATTAAGAGTCAGCTGCTCTACCGACTGAGCTAACATCCCGAATCGGCGGTTGTAGCAAATGGTGGCCCATATGTAAATGGTTATACGAATTTAACCCGTACCCCGCAGCGGCACGCGGATATCGCGGTGAATTTCCAAGCTTAAAAGCAGCCCGAATCCGATCATGACCGTCAGCATCGACGTTCCGCCATAGGACAAAAGCGGTATCGGCACGCCGACCACCGGCAACAGCCCCATTACCATGCCGGTATTGATGAACATATACAGGAACAAATTGGTCGAAAGCCCCGCTGCCAAAAGCCGGGCGAATTGGCTGCTGGCGTTATACGCCAAAAGATACCCGTACAAAATCAAAAGGGAATACAGGAAAATTACGATCGCCGCGCCGAACAGCCCGAATTCCTCGGCGATGACGGTAAAAATGAAATCGGTTTGCATTTCAGGCAAGAAATTCAAATGGCTTTGCGTGCCGTCCATAAACCCTTTGCCGAATATGCCCCCCGACCCAAGCGCGATTTTCGATTGCAGGATGTGATAGCCGCTGCCCAATGGGTCTGCCTCAGGGTTAAAAAAGGTCAAAACCCTTTGTTTTTGATAATCGTGTAAAAACCGCCAGGCCAGCGGAATCGCCGAAAGCCCAGCCAGAATGCAGGTCCACAAAATTTTGCTATGTACCCCGGCAAGGACGGTCACCACAGCGGCACAAAAAATCAAAATCGCCGCCGTGCCTAAATTCGGCTGGTTCAAAACCAAAATTACCGGCAACAAGGTCAGCACGCCGGGAATAATCAAAACGAAAAACGACCGCAAATCGTCGAGCGAAAGGCTGTGATAATGCCGCGCCAGGATCAGGATCAAGGATATTTTCATCAATTCCGACGGCTGCAATTGGAAAAATCCGAAATCGATCCAGCGTTGCGCCCCCATGCCGATAGTCCCCTTGACCTCCACCACCACCAAAAGCAACAGGCACGCAAGATAACATAAAGGCGCGAAATGCAGCCAGCGGCGCACGTCGATCATCGCCGTGACCAGCATCAAGATAAAACAAAAAACAAACCGTTCGAAATGTCTTCCGGCCCATGGATCGAGATTGCCGCCGCCGGCGGAATACAGCATCAAGCAGCCGAACAATCCCAATATGGCGATAATCGCAAGCACGCTGATATTTAGGCGAAGGAATTTTTGGCCTATATCCAGCCCGCCGCTAAGCCTTGGGAAATACAAATCCAGGAAATAGTTTTGCCATTTTGCGTTCATAGAATGCGTCCTTTATGCCGTGCCGGTTTTCGATGCCAAGGCGCGTTGCTGCGCCGCCAGCAATATATCGCGCGCAATCGGCGCTGCGACCGCGGATCCGCCGCCGCCATGTTCCACCACGACGGAAACCACATATTTCGGGTCATGCACCGGCGCGAATCCGACGAACAAAGCGTGGTCGCGCTCTTTCCAGGGGCGGTCTTCGTTTTTAATGACGCCGCCGGCGCGTTCGGCCAAGCTGATCCGCCGAACCTGCGCGGTCCCAGTCTTGCCGCCCAATTCAAAACCTTCTTCATGAATGCGCGCGCCATAGGCCGTTCCGTTTGGTGCGTTGCTAACTTGGTTCATCGCTTCGATCATAAGGTTTCTGCGCGATTTGGCCAATCTTAGCGTTTCGATCGCATGCGGCGACTGCCCGGCCGTCAAATGCGGTTTTATGACTTTTCCGCCATTGACTATCTGCGCGGTCATCACCGCTAGCTGCAAGGGTGTCGTCAAAATATACCCCTGCCCGATCCCGGCGATCAGGGTTTCGCCCTTTTGCCAAGATGTGTTGAAGCGCTTACGCTTCCATGCGCGCGAAGGCACAAGCCCCGATTTCTCGCCCGGCAGGTCGATGCCCGTGGGTCTGCCCAGTCCAAGATGTTCGGACATTTCGGACAGACGGTCGATGCCGATTTTTTGGGCGACATCATAAAAATACACGTCGCAAGATTCGCGCATCGCCCCAACCATGTCCAACGTGCCGTGGCCGCCCCTTTTCCAGCAATGGAAACGCGCCGTGCCAAGCTCGGTATGGCCCTCGCAATAAACGCGGTGATTCTGGTCGAGCATGCCGCTTTCCAGCGCGGCAAGCGCGGTAACAAGCTTAAAAGTCGATCCCGGCGCGTACAAGCCGGAAATAGCCTTGTTGTTCAAAGGCCCACGCGGATTGTTCAGCAAAGCTTCCCACTCCTTGACGCTAAGCCCCTTGTTGAAGGCATTGGGATCGAATCCAGGCGCCGAGGCCAAAACCAAAACCTCGCCGCTATGCGCGTCCAACAAAACCACCGAGCCGCTTTGCCCATCCAAAAGCTGCATCGCCTGCTTTTGCAATTCAATATCTAGGCTGGTCAGCAATTCTTCGCCCGGCTTGCCGTCGATCCTGTCCAGTTCGCGGATAATGCGGCCATAGGCGTTGACTTCCAGCTGCAAAGATCCCGCCTGGCCGCGCAGCCGCGTTTCGTAATTCATTTCGATGCCTTTTTTGCCGACGCGGAATTCCGGCAATTGCAGCAAAGGGTCTTTGTTCGGCTGCTGCTTTTGCAACTCGGCCTCGGACACCGGCGCGACATAGCCCAGCACATGCGAGGCAATCTCGGCAAAAGGATAATTGCGCGCTTGCCCGACTTCGATTTCGGTTCCAGGAAAATCGGGGCTGTTCAATTCCAACAGCGACACTTCGTCCCAATTCAATTGCTCGCGGATCAGGATCGGCATAAAGCTGCGCTTGCGGGCCATATCCTTATGAATACGCGCCAGATCCGATTCGCCCAGCTTCAGTAAGTTTGCAAGCTGGCTGATGGTTTCTTTGCTGTTTTCGTTTTTTTCCGGCACAAGCAGCAGGCGGTAATTGCGCTCGTTTTCCGCCAATGTCACGCCGTTACGGTCTTTGATCAGTCCGCGCGGCGGAACGATCAGGCGCAGGCTGATCCGGTTTTCTTCGGAAAGTACGCTGTATTTGTCGCCCTGCATCACTTGCAGATAATAAAGCCGCCCCAAAAGAACCGACGCTAAGGCTAGTTTGCTCGCGCCTAAAAGCAGGGCGCGTCTTGAAAATTGCTTTTGTCGTTCGATGTCGCGGCTCATGTTGCCATTATCGGTATTTCACGCGCCAAAGCAACAGCCGATGCGACCATAGCAGCCCGATAAAAATCAATGGGAATATGGCGACCCCCAGCATCCAGCGTGCCATCACGATGGAAAACGGCACCGATTGGCCGGAAAACAGTTGCGCCGCAAGCCCAGCATAAAGGTAATATATAAGGTACATGCCCGCGAACACGGCCCAGATAAAGCTGAAATTGCATAGCAATAGATAGCTGCGCAATGGAACCGTTACTAGCGATAGCCCCAGGTAAAACAATGCATGGGTGCCGAAGGCATGTTGGAATAAAATATCTTGCAGCAAGCCGAACAGAAAAAGCCCCGCATATCCGCCTACTTCTGGCCGCGAAATCACCCAGCCGAAAATAAGCATCGGCATCAAAGCGGGCATCAATAAATTCAAATGCAACACCGGCCAAGGGGCATAGTTGATCAAAAGCCCAGCCATGCAGCTGGCAACGAAAAACAACGAAAGGTAAAATCGGTCGCGGGAAAAACTGACTAAAACCGGCTTGGCGCACATGCTGTTTGCTATGGCGTTTGGGTTGATTTCATGGGCTGTTCTTTCAGGATCAGCGGCGAGTAGCCGTAATCCACCACCTGCACGAAACGCAGCCGCCCGATATCGCTTGCCGGAACGACGCCCACGCTATCGGCATCGGCGGATTGCACATAACCGACCAAAAGACCCGGCGGAATGCCGCCGCCCTTGCCGGAAGTCAAAACCGTTTCGCCGCTTTGCGACAATTGGTGCTGCGACAAAAAGCGCAATTGCAAAAGATTGCCGCCGTCGCCGGACAAAATCCCGTGCTCGCCCGAATTGGCCAGCACCACGGGAATGCGCGAGGAAAAATCCTGTAATAATAAAACTTCGGCGATATTGTCTTCAACCGAAATTACCCGCCCGACCAGCGCCATGTCTGCCATGACCACTTGGCCCTTTTTGACGCCGTCTTCTTTTCCGGCGTTGATGACGACGTTACGGGAAAAGCCGCTGCTGGAATCGGAAATGATCCGCGCGCTGATGAACTGCATCGGCAAATCGTCGATCACATGCAGCTGCTTGCGCAGCGCCTGATTTTCTTCCAAAAGCTTGATGTTATCCATTTGCAAAGCTTGAAAATTCAGCAAGCGTTCTTTCAACTCGTGGTTTTCGGCCTTAAGGCTGGTGAAAGACCCGGCATGGAATAATATTTGCGTGACGTTTTGCGACAGATCCGACGCGACGGTCAAAACCGGACTAAAAGCAACCAGAATTTTCTGCCTGAACTGATGCGCCCTGTCGGGCGCAGCGACCTGCCATACCATCAGCATCGCGGCGGCAAAAACCAACCCGCCCCATAAAATGCGGGGGAAAATGGCGTTGCGCGCGGTGCTGAATACGCGAAGGCGGGATGGAAGACGCATAACAAAAGGCTCTACTTAACAAAAAGTACCTGAAGCCCGGACAGGATAGCAGAAACCGGTTAATCTATCCTTACTAAGCCTAATAAGCGCTAAACAACACGCTGCGCAGGGTTTTCATCTCCTCAAGGCAGCGGCCCGTGCCGCGCGCGACACAGGTCAAGGGGTCGTCGGCGATGGAAACGGGAAGCCCCGTAGCTCTGCGCAACACCAAGTCCAAATTGCTCAGCAACCCGCCGCCGCCTGTCAGAACAATGCCTTTGTCGACGATATCCGCCGCCAATTCCGGCGCGGTTTGCTCCAACGCGACTTTGACCGCTTCGATAATAGTGGAAACGGGTTCCGCCAAGCTTTCGGCGATTTGGCGTTCGGTCACGCGGATTTCGCGCGGCACGCCCTGGATCAAATCGCGGCCCTTGATGTCCATCATCCGGCCTTCGCCTTGCGCCGGCGGACAGGCCGATCCGATTTCTTTTTTGATTCTTTCCGCCGTGCTTTCGCCGACCAGCAAATTATGCGTGCGGCGCAGATAGGCGATAATCGCCTCGTCCATTTTGTCGCCGCCGACGCGCACCGAACGCGAATAAACGATGCCGCCAAGCGACAACACCGCGACCTCTGTCGTTCCGCCGCCAATATCGACCACCATCGATCCCGTGGGTTCGGTGACGGGAAGCCCCGCGCCGATCGCAGCCGCCATCGGCTCTTCGATCAAAAATACGCGGCGCGCGCCTGCGCTTTCGGCGGATTCCTGAATCGCGCGGCGTTCGACCGCAGTCGATCCGGACGGAACGCAAATGATGATTTGCGGGCTGGCGAATCCACGCCGGTTATGCACCTTGCGGATGAATTCCTTGATCATGTCTTCGGCGACGTCGAAATCGGCGATAACGCCGTCACGCAAGGGACGGATGGCGTGAATGTTTCCAGGGGTTCTGCCAAGCATTTGCTTCGCCTCGTTGCCGACGGCGAGGACATGGCGCTTGCCTTTGGATTCGGCGATGGCGACGACCGAAGGCTCGTTCAAAACGATGCCGCGGTTGCGCACATACACCAGGGTGTTGGCGGTTCCTAAATCAATCGCCATATCGGCAGAAAGCATGCCCATAAGTCCGGAAAACATTCGAAAACCTCTGCGGTAAATAAGGAGAACAGGAAAGAACAATACCTAATTCTTTTCCGGCAAAATGTCACGCATTTAATGGGTTATGAACAGCTAAATCGCGGCGGCGCCTTGGCGCAGCTCGCTGGAATCGCCATCCCAAGCCCGTGTTTCCTTTTTAACAATAAGCTTGTTCATCGCGCTTATATACGCTTGGGCGCAGGCCAAAAGCGTGTCGTTCGACGTGCCGACGCCGGTGGCGCGCATTTTTTCA
>JACCDG010237682.1_pt1 | contig 15504 bp, 11 predicted proteins | sample 7442471 | NCBI WGS metagenome assembly JACCDG01 (sample SAMN15323444, study PRJNA562643) | freshwater metagenome | isolation source: river surface water | place: USA:Blue River Watershed | collected 2017-08-17
AATGTTATATTTTATTTGGTCCAATCCAAATAAAATATTTACAGAGGTAAATGCCGATGGATAAATATGTTTAGGCCAATCGACTGAAAGTAGAATTGGCCTAATACATATTTCCAATCGGTATTACCTTCTGTATTAGAAGAAGAGAATCTCCCAAAAACGATAAAAACCTACCAGCCACCGAAAAATCAACCAACCAGATTAACAAAAAAGCAATAATTTCCAAAAGTCAGGAAGTTTTATTACTTTCAGACTACTAACTGAAATCCAATTCTATTTATGGAAAATTTCCGCCTGTTCGATCTCCTGTATGCCTTAGGAAAATCACCACATAAGGAAGATGCCCTTGCTACAAAGGAAAATGGAGTATGGAAAAAATACAGCACACGGGAATACACAGACCTTGTTAATTACCTCAGTTATGCTTTTATTCATATTGGCATTCAGCCCGGTGATAAAGTCGGGCTTATTTCCAATAACCGCCCCGAATGGAACTTTACAGACTACGCCTGCCTGCAAACCGGAGCTATCAGTGTTCCTCTCTACCCTACCATCAGCGACAATGATTTGACATATATAATAAAAGACGCCGAAATAAAATACTTTTTTGTAGCAAATGACGCTTTATTAAAAAAAGTGAAAAATTGTTCAGTGAGTAGTGCTGTTAAAGAAATTTATTCTTTCGACAAAAAAGCGCTGAAATGCCTTCAACAATTGCTGGATTTAGGGAAAGCGGAACCAAAGGAAAAAGAGCTGGAACATCGGAAATCGTCCATTAAAAATACCGACCTCGCCACACTGATTTATACTTCCGGAACTACCGGCAATCCGAAAGGCGTGATGCTCTCGCATAAGAACTTTATCAGTAATGTTATAGCCACCCAAAACCTGGCTCCTTTTAAAGATGACTGGCGTGCCCTTAGTTTCCTGCCTCTCAACCACGTGTATGAACGTATGTTATCTTACCTTTATGTCAGTAAAGGTGTATCGGTGTATTATGCCGAAAGCCTGGAAACCATTGGCGAGAACCTGAAAGAAGTAAAACCTCATATTTTTGTTACCGTTCCTCGCCTGTTGGAAAAGGTATATGAAAAAATAGTAGCCAAAGGAAATGAGCTTACCGGAATAAAAAAGGCTTTGTTCTTCTGGGCGCTGCGTTTGGGGTTAAAATATGAACCCGGTGCAAACGGCTGGTGGTATAAATTCCAGTTGAAAATAGCCAACAAACTTATTTTCAGTAAATGGCGCGAAGCTCTGGGTGGAAACGTGGTCAGCATTGTTTCAGGTGGCGCAGCGCTCCAACCCAGGCTGGCTCGCATATTCATGTCAGCCCGCATCACCATTCAGGAAGGCTACGGCCTCACCGAAACCTCGCCGGTTATTGCAGTAAACGGTTACGGTCGTATTAAAATTGGCACCGTAGGCGAAGTCATTAATAATGTAGAAGTAAAAATTGCCGAAGACGGAGAGATATATGCCAGGGGCAATAGCATTATGATGGGTTATTATAAACAACCCGAACTTACCAAAGAGGTAATTGATAACGAAGGTTGGTTTCATACCGGCGACATCGGTACTTTTGAAGATGAACGATTTTTAAAAATAATTGACCGGAAAAAAGAAATATTCAAAACATCCGGAGGCAAATACATCACCCCACAGCTTATTGAAAACAAACTAAAAGAAAGCCGATTTATTGAACAGGCAATGGTGATAGGTGAAAACGAAAAATTTCCAGCAGCCTTTATTGTTCCGGCTTTTACCGCTCTTAAAGACTGGTGTGCGAAAGAAAAAATAAGTTACCACACCGATGAAGAAATGTTAAAGAAAGCTGAGGTGATTGCCTTGATAAATGCCGAAGTCGAAAAAGCCAATGGCGTACTGGCACAGTACGAAAAAATTAAAAAATTTGAATTACTATCGCGCGAATGGAGCATTGATAAAGGAGAACTCACACCAAAATTGTCCCTGAAACGGAAAGTAATACTGGCGGCCAATAAGGCAGTCTATGAGAAAATTTACCCGGAAACGATGGGATGATGAGCTGATGGGATGATGTAAAAGCAAAAGAAATAAAATAAACCATAAATCCTAAATCAGCAATCTAAAATTTCATGTCTTGTGTCTTGTGTCTTGTATCTTGTGTCTAACATCTAATACCTCTCTATGAAATAACCATGTTTCCGGGAACACAAACAATGATGAAGTTTATCTCAAACTGGTTATTCCATATGACAATTTTAACACAATAAACTACATATGAAAAGAACCATACAAAAAGTAGCTGTACTCGGATCAGGAGTAATGGGTTCGCGCATTGCCTGTCATTTTGCCAATATTGGCTGTGAAGTGCTGCTGCTCGATATAGTGCCCAAAGAAACCAACGATGCCGAGAAAGCCAAAAAGCTTAGCCTCGAAAGTAAAGCCGTTCGCAACCGCATTGCTACCGATGCACTGGCTTTTGCGCTGAAATCTAATCCTTCCCCCATTTATAAAAAACAATTTGCTTCGCGCATTAGCATAGGTAATTTCGATGACGACATGCCCAAAATAGCCCATTGCGATTGGGTGATTGAAGTAGTGGTGGAAAACCTCGATATTAAGAAAAAGGTTTTTGATCAGGTAGAGAAATTCCGTAAACCCGGTAGTCTTATCACTTCCAATACTTCCGGCATTCCCATTCACCTGATGGCCGAAGGGCGTTCGGATGACTTCAAAGCACATTTCTGCGGCACACACTTTTTTAACCCGCCCCGCTACCTGAAATTATTAGAGATCATCCCTACCCCACATACCGCTCCCGATGTTATTGATTTCCTGATGCACTACGGCGAACAGTTTCTGGGAAAAACCACTGTATGGTGTAAAGATACCCCGGCCTTTATTGCAAACCGTGTAGGCGTGTTTGGTATCATGTCGCTGTTCCATATTGTAGATAAAATGGGGCTTACCGTAGAAGAAGTAGATAAATTAACCGGCCCGGTACTTGGTCGCCCAAAATCAGCTACTTTCCGTACCTGTGATGTGGTAGGGCTCGATACCCTGGTAATGGTTGCTGCCGGGCTGCAAAAAAGCTGTCCGAACGACGAAGCCAGAGACCTCTTTGTATTGCCGGAGTACTTGAAAAAAATGGTAGATAACAAATGGTTCGGCGATAAAACCGGACAAGGTTTCTATAAAAAAGTAAAGAATAAAGAAGGGAAGTCTGAAATACAGGCCCTCGATTTAAAAACACTGGAATACAAGCCCTCGCAGAAAGTAAAATTTGCCACACTCGAACAAACCAAACCCATCGACAATTTAAAAGATCGCATGAAAGTACTGGTGGGCGGCAAAGACAAAGCCGGAGAATTTTACCGGGCCATATTTGCCGGATTGTTCCAATATGTTTCCAACCGTATACCCGAAATAAGCGACGAGCTTTATAAAATAGACGATGCCCTGAAGGCAGGATTCGGCTGGGACCTCGGTCCTTTCGAATACTGGGATGCCATTGGCGTAAAAGAATCGCTTCCCCTCATGGAACAAAGCGGCCACCAGCCTGCTGCCTGGGTGAAGGAAATGCTGAATACCGGTGCTTCCTTCTATAAAGTAGAAAATGGCCTTCGCAAGTATTACGACATCCCTTCCAAAAGTTATAAAACCCTTCCCGGCAGCGATACCTTTATTGTACTCGACAATATCCGCTCCACCAAAACCATCTGGAAAAACAGTGGGGTAACCATTACCGACCTGGGCGACGGCATCATCAATGCTGAATTCCACACCAAGATGAATACCATTGGCGGTGAAGTATTACAAGGGCTGAATAAGGCTGTGGATATTGCAGAAAAAGACTTTCGCGGATTAGTCATCAGTAACGAAGGCGCCAATTTCTCTGCCGGAGCCAATGTAGGCATGATTTATATGCTGGCCATTGAAGAAGAGTGGGACGAACTGCACATGGCTGTGAAAGCCTTTCAGAACTGCACCATGCGTTTGCGATATTCATCCATACCCGTGGTAGCTGCACCACATGGCTTAACCTTAGGCGGGGGTTGCGAAATATGCCTGCATGCCGATAAGGTAGTAGCACACGCCGAAACCTATATCGGACTTGTGGAGTTTGGTGTAGGAGTAATTCCCGGAGGTGGCGGCACGAAAGAATTTGCCCTGCGCCTCAGCGATGCCTTACATGAAGGTGATGTGGAAACCAATACCTTCCGCGAAAAATTCTTAACCATTGGTCAGGCTAAAGTTTCCACCTCGGCTCACGAAGCTTTTGAATTAGGCATTTTACGACCCGGTATGGATAAAGTGGTTGTTTCCCGTGCCCGCCACATCATTGAGGCCAAAGCCGAGTGTTTGAAACTAGCCGATGCCGGATATACCAAACCGGCATCCCGAAAAGACATTAAAGTATTGGGCAATCAGGTTCTCGGATTAGTGTACGTTGGTGCTAACTCCATGTACAGCGGCAAATACATCAGCGCCCACGATCAGCTCATTTCCGAAAAATTAGGTTATGTACTGGCCGGAGGCAACCTCTCACAGCCCACACAGGTTTCGGAACAATACCTTTTAGACTTAGAAAGAGAAACATTTGTATCGCTCTGCACCCAGCGCAAAACCCTGGAACGGATGCACAGTATTATTAATGGGGGGAAAGTGTTGAGGAATTGATTTGTTGTACGTTGTACACTGTATGTTGTACGTTGTAGACTGTATATCGCACATTGTATGCCGCTTACATTATACAACAATACAATGCAACCCTACAACGTACAACCTACAACCTACAGTAAAACGAATATGAATAAATTTAAAGAGTTAAAAGTTTGGCAGGAAGCAATTGAGTTAGCTGTTGAAGTATATAAGCTAACCAGAACTTTTCCCAATGATGAAAAATTCGGCTTAATCAGTCAGATAAACCGTAGTGTTATCTCTATTTCCTCAAACATTGCTGAAGGAGCCGGACGAAATAACGATAAAGAGTTCAAACAATTTCTGGGAATAGCTTTGGGACCGGCCTGTGAACTCGAATCACAATTAATCGTAAGTAAACGCCTAAACTATATTTCCGATGAAGAATTAAAACAACAAACAGATAAACTCCTGCATATTCAAAATATGGCTAATAAGCTTATACAAAAAATAGCTCCCAAAAATACAAACAACAGCATTGTACAAAATACAGTGTACAACATACAATAAATCATGAATGCATATATAGTAAGTGGCTTCAGAAGCGCAGTAGGAAAAGCAAACCGCGGAGGTTTTCGCTTTACCCGTCCGGATGACCTGGCTGCTGATGTTATCAGGCACCTGATGGCTTCCGTACCTCAACTGGATAAAGAACGTATTGACGATGTTATCGTTGGCAATGCCATGCCCGAAGCCGAACAGGGTCTTAACATGGGGCGGCTGGTTTCGCTACTGGCCTTAGATACCGATAAGGTATCAGGGATGACGGTAAACCGTTATTGCGCCTCCGGACTGGAAACTATTGCCATAGCCACGGCTAAAATAAAAGCAGGCATGGCCGATTGCATGATTGCCGGTGGCTCCGAAAGTATGAGCCTTATTCCGATGGGTGGCTGGCGCATTGTACCTAATCCGAAAGTAGCCAAAGAACATGCCGACTGGTACTGGGGTATGGGCCTAACTGCTGAAGCCGTAGCCAATGAGTACAAGGTTTCCCGCGAAGATCAGGATGTATTCAGTTATAACTCCCATCAGAAAGCTATTGCTGCCATACAAGCCGGAAAATTCAAAGATGAAATTGTACCTATTAAGGTAAGTGAAACCTATCTCGACGATAATCAGAAACGTAAAACCCGCGAATACACCGTAGCTAATGATGAGGGTGCACGTGCCGATACTACCATAGATGCGCTGGCTAAACTAAAACCCGTATTTGCACAGAACGGAAGTGTTACTGCCGGTAATTCTTCGCAAACCAGCGATGGCGCCGCTTTCGTAATTGTGATGAGCGAACGCATGGTAAAGGAACTCAACCTGAAACCCATTGCCCGATTAGTATCGCATGCGGTAGCCGGAGTACCACCCCGCATTATGGGTATTGGCCCGGTTGCTGCCATACCTAAAGCCATTGCGCAGGCCGGATTAAAACAAAACGATATCGACCTGTTTGAACTGAACGAAGCTTTTGCTTCACAATCGCTGGCCGTTATGCGCGAACTGAATCTCGATCCGGATAAAGTAAATGTAAATGGGGGCGCTATTGCCCTTGGTCATCCCCTGGGATGCAGCGGAGCCAAACTCTCTGTGCAATTATTCAATGAATTAAAAAGAAGAAACAAAAAGTATGGCGTAGTAACAATGTGTATTGGCACCGGGCATGGAGCAGCGGGGGTGTTTGAGCTGTTGTGAGGAGACACAAGATGTTAGACACAAGACATATAACACAAGAAGGAGGGCTGTGAAAATTATGATAATTTCCGAAAGTCATGTTTAGCGTCAATTCGATTAATTATGTATACCTTAATCTATCAACATCTATTATTTAATGGCTACTATTCATTCTCTATTGCCTAATATCATGCATCCAGCATCTATTCACTATTGCCTATCGCCCATTCACTATTACCTATTCACTAACGTCTAATATCTAAATCTATGAAAATAAAAGGTGGAGAATTCCTGATAAAAGAAACCCCTGCACAGGAGGTATTTATTCCTGAGCAATGGACTGAAGAACAACTGATGATGAAAAAAACCTGCGAAGATTTTATTGAGCAGGAAGTACTACCTCATCTGAACCGTATCGATAACCAGGAAGAAGGACTCATGCAGTCTATCCTGATGAAAGCCGGAGAACTGGGTATACTCGGTATTTCCATCCCCGAGGAGTATGGCGGACTTGGCTTCGACTTTACTACTTCCATGCTTACTACCGAAGTAATTGGCGGAGGTCACTCCACCGCAGTAGCTGTATCGGCACATACCGGTATTGGCACATTACCCATTCTGTATTACGGCAATGCTGAACAGAAGAAAAAATACATCCCCAAATTAGCTACCGGCGAATGGAAAGCCTGTTATTGCCTTACCGAACCGGGAAGCGGATCGGATGCCAACAGTGGAAAAACAAGAGCCAAACTGAGTCCGGATGGAAAACATTACATCCTGAACGGACAAAAAATGTGGATTACCAACGGCGGCTTTGCCGACATTTTTACGGTATTTGCCAAGATTGATGATGATAAAAATCTTTCTGCTTTTATTGTAGAGAAATCCTTCGGGGGTGTTTCCCTGAATCCGGAAGAACATAAAATGGGCATCAAGGGTAGTTCTACCCGGCAGGTCTTCTTCAACGATTGTAAAGTACCCGTAGAAAACCTCTTATCGGAGAGGGAAAATGGATTTAAGATTGCGGTAAACATTCTTAACCTGGGCCGGATAAAACTGGCCGGCGCTGCCATTGGTGGCTGTAAACGTACCATTACCAAATCGGTGGAGTACGCCAATGAACGCATACAATTTGAAAGACCCATTTCCAAATACGGAGCTATCCGCTATAAATTAGCCGAACAGGCCATACGGGTATTTGCTTCGGAAAGCGCCATTTACAGGGCCTCACAAAACATTGAAGATGCCATACTTGCCCTGAAGGAAGGCGGAATGGACGAGGCCAAGGCCAAACTGAAAGGCGTGGAGCAATTTGCCGTTGAAGCCGCTATATTAAAAGTACACGGTTCGGAAGTACTGGATTATGTAGCCGACGAAGGTGTTCAGATATACGGAGGTATGGGATACAGCGCAGAAGCGCCTATGGATCGTACCTACCGCGATGCCCGTATTAACCGGATATTTGAAGGTACCAACGAGATTAACCGCTTATTGATTGTTGACATGATCCTGAAGCGGGCCATGAAAGGAGAATTGGACCTGATGGGCCCGGCACAAAAAGTAGCTGCGGAATTGGTAGCCATTCCCGATTTTGTTGAACCGGATACCAGCCTCTTTGCTTATGAAAAGAAATTACTGGCCAATTACAAAAAAGCCATCTTACTCGTAGCCGGAGGCGCCGTTCAAAAACTGATGGCCACCCTGAGCAAAGAACAGGAAGTGCTGATGAACATTGCCGATATGATTATAGAAACCTACGTATCGGAATCGGTATTGCTGCGTGTTGAAAAATTGGTGGGCATGCGGGGAGAAGAAGTCTGCAAAACACAATTGGATATGATGCGGGTATACATTAACGAAGCCTGCGATAAAATCTGGCTCTATGGCAAAGAAGCCCTGAACAGTTATGCCGAAGGCGATGAATTACGCATGATGCTGATGGGACTGAAACGTTTCACTAAACAGGAGCCTTTTAATGCCAAAGAAACCCGGCAGCGTATTGCACAGAAAATTATTGCGGAGAATAAATACTGTTTTTAAATGTTAGACATAAGACATGAGATTTTAGATTGCTGATTTAGGATTTATGGCTTCTTTTCAACACAGAGAGAAAGGAGTTTCACAGAGTTTAACTAATTTGTTTTATGGTTGCTGATCCTGTGGAAGCATGGCTTATTCCTTTTGGTTTCTTTTCACCGCTAAAGCGCAAAGATACGAAGGATAAAGATTACTTAGTTTACTCATATACCTTTTGGGCTTTGGGTTGCTGAGCGAAGTCGAAGCATGGCTTATGGCTTAATATTTTATGCTCCAGGCTCTTTTGGCTCTTGGCTTTTAACTTTTAACTTAAAAATCGCTATGAGTGAACTCGAATCAAAATTTGAAGAAGCAAAAAAACGGGTATTGGATTTACCCGAAAAACCTTCTAATGAAAAAATGCTGGAGCTTTATGCCCTCAACAAACAAGCAACCATTGGCGACATTAACGCCGAAAAACCGGCTATGTTCGACTTTGTAGCTGCAGCCAAATACAATGCCTGGAACGGCAAAAAAGGCATGAGCCAGGATGAAGCCCGTCAAAAATACATAAACCTGGTAGAAAGCCTGTATAAGTAGTAAATTCCTATGGCAGTTCAGCTTAACCTGCATTCTTATGTAGCCCTGGGCGATTCCATTACCGCCGGATATGCAGATGGCGCATTATTTTATGATGGTCAGCAACATGCTTATCCGCAAGTGATGGCCCGGCAATTTAACACTCTGCAAAACTGTGCATTTAAACAGGCATTTTTACAAGCTTCTTCGGTAGGTATAGGTTTCTTCGGTAATTCCCGTTTGGAATTAAAACCGCTAAAAAACTGCACTGGCGAAGAGGTGTTTCATCCGGCTTACATTGCCTCCCGCGGTGATTTAAAAGCCTTTGCTACCAATAATTACACTCATGAAGGCCCTTATAACAATATGGGGATTCCCGGAGCTAAGGCTATCTCACTCCTTGTTCCAGGCTATGGTAATCCGGATAATGGCACTGGTAATTACAATCCCTTTTTTACCCGCATGGCTTCCAATCCTTATGCGGTATCCATACTGGCCGACGCAGTGGCATTGCGGCCTACCTTTTTCTCTTTATTTATTGGTAATAACGATGCGCTTGCCTTTGCCCTTTCGGGCGGAACCATGGATATAATTACTCCGTTTAATGGCCCGCCGGGTATTGGTTTCGAGGGCAGCATGCATACTATTGTAAATGAATTAACCGCTCACGGAGCACAGGGAATTATTGCCACAATTCCCGACTGCATGGATATTCCTTATTTCAAAACTGTTTTTTTCAATTCTTTATACCTGACAACAGAAGAAGCCTTAACGCTCAATGAAATGTATCAATCCCACGCCATTACTTTCAAAACCGGCTCCAATTGCTTTGTTATGGAAGACCATTTAAAACCCGGGCATTTGTTATCGCTGAGCGATCAGGATCTGATACTAGCCGACATTCTGCTCGATTCCGATCGTTGTGAATACCTAAAGGGAAGGAAGCCGCTTCCAAAAAAATACGTTTTGTTACATGGAGAAATCAGGCACTTGTTAAACGTTGTAGAAAAATTCAATTCCTGTATATATGAAATGGCTGAAGAAAAGAATCTGGCCTTGGCAGATGTGCGTGCCTTTGTAAAAAAGCTGAACTCCGACAGAGAATATCAAGCCCAAAACTGTTGCGTAAAATATTCACCTGCCGCCCTCTTCTCGCTGGATGGGGTTCATCTGAGCGCAGCAGGGCAACTCATGCTTGCTAATGTCTTTATTGAGGCCATCAATACGCATTATGAGCAAAATATTCCTCTTACCCTCTGAAGCATAACGGTGAGCGGCTGCAATGCTTGATAGAACTATTTTTTTAATGTATCTTGTAGCTTATTGTCAGTGGAAAATGTATGGAAAAGGAACCGGATGAATCTTCAATCGTAAGAACCAAACGAAAAGACAAGCTTCCCAAGTCGCCTTTTAATAACATTGCCATATCCATGTCGGGTGGCGGTTTCCGGGCTACAGCCTTTCATCTTGGGGCTATGACTTACCTCTCCTCCAGAAAATGGGAGAATACTTCCCTTCTGGAACGTACCCGTATTTTATCTACAGTTTCAGCGGGCACCTTTAACGGCGTTAAATATGTTGCTACCTTAAAAAAGGGTGGAACCATTAAAGACTGTTACGAAAGCCTTTATAAATTCATGTCGGACTGCGACCTGGTATCGGAAGCCCTGCAATATTTGTCGGATGATAAACACTGGCAGGAAGGCCGGCAACGAACACTTATCAATGCCTTTGCTTCCATTTATTTTCGTGATTTTGAGTCTGAGAAATTCTCCCTGCTCTGGGACGATGCCGTACCTATCCACCTAAAGGAAATCACTTTTAATGCTACGGAATTTCACTTCTCTCTGCCTTTTCGTTTTCAGAAATCGGAAAAATTAAAAGGCAGGGCAGGTAATGAATTTATCGGAAACCGGAAAATCCATATTCCGGTAGATATTGCCAAAGAAATAAGGCTTTCTGATATTATAGCCGCTACATCCTGTTTTCCTTTTGGATTTGAACCCTTTAATTTTCCTGATGATTTCATCCATCCTGATGCTGTAAAACTGAAAGACAAATCTATGCTACCCCAGCATGTACATGATGGGGATAAAATAGAGTATCCCATTGGACTAATGGATGGCGCTATAGATGATAACCAGGGTGTGGATGCCGTGGTAGTGGCTGAAGAACGAATGAAACAATATCCGGATGAACTGAGATGCTTTTGTTCTCCGGATGAAAAAGCCGTTGATTTGTATATTATATCCGACGTCTCTCCTCCCGATATGGAGAGTTACATAAAAAGTGACATTGATAATATTCCGCTGGTAGGCCGCTGGACTTTCGATAGCCTGAAACGTTACGGTATATTCAGTGCCTGCGTGGGACTTTCCTCTATTATTACTGCCTTTCTACTTGAAACCAAGGTGCTTATTATCGGGCTTTCAATCTTCGGAACAATTGAATTACTTGTTGCGCTTGTTTTGCTTATATTCTCTATGGGTCTAACCGGGCTCACCCGAAAATTCGGAGTACCGGAATTTGTAGTGAGACGCCTCCTGCATTTCGACAGGCTTAAATTTGGAACCTTGTACAACATGTTCATCAATCGCCGTAACTCCGCAATGAAACTGGTAACCGACGTTTTTTTGAAACAGATGAAGTGGTTCAGTTTTGAACGTGTTTATGGCGATGCTTCATGGAAGCCCCGCCTCGTGCTGAATGCTACCCGTAAGCTGACTTATTCGGAAGTAGAAAAACGAAAACGAAAATACCCTAATCTCCACCCTGCCCTTCGCGAACCCGGCGATGGTATTATGAATGCCGCTGCCAAATCCATGAGCATGGGTACCACACTCTGGTTTACCAACGAGGAACTGGCCGGGGAAAAGAACATGCTGAACACGCTAATTGCCTGCGGACAATTTACAGTTTGTTTCAACCTGCTGGAATATATTGATCGTTTTCTTAAAAATAAAAGCTACCAGCAGGATTATGATAAATACAGTGCCAAAACAAAAAAGGCCATAGATCAGTTGCAGGCTGGGTTGCTGGCCGACTGGGAAAAATTTAAGGAAAATCCTTACTGGATGGTAGAAGAATGGAATAAATCCATTGGCCGTTAAGCCACCTCCTGAAGTGCGGTTTCCAGGTCTGCTTTGTATTTTTCATCAAGCCCATTGTCCCAGTTCAGGTAGTTTTTCATAAAATCAAACACCTTATCTTTATAGGTTTTCACCAGTTTTACATTAAAAAACAAGGCTCCTGTTCTGCGTATAAAAAAGTCGGATGGGGTAAGGCACATTTCCTGATTCATACAATATTCAAGCTGAGCCTGTATAATAGGGGGAATGGATTGCTGCTGATGCTGTAGTTCCTTTATACGATTCAGTATAACATCAATGTTCGAACCGTAGCGATACACCAGGATTTTGGCCTCACTCTTTTCAATACCCAACGCTGCTGCTTTAATCAAATTCTCTTTCAAAAAAACCGGGAAATCAACGGCACCGTTTAGTTTACCACCGGCTAGTGGAATTTCGGCAGTGGTACAGGGCGGAAGTTTACTGCTTTTCTCTTCCCTCATTTTCCGGGCCACTACATCCACTACCCTCTCTGCCATTTTTCGGTATCCCGTCAGTTTTCCTCCGGCTATGGTAATCAGTCCGGATGAAGAAACGAACATCTCATCTTTTCTGGAAATTTCGGAAGGACCCTTTCCGGGTTTATTAACCAGCGGTCTTAACCCCGCCCATCCCGATTCGATATCCTCTTCAGTAAGCCGGTTTCCGGGAAAAAACTCATTGACGCATTTTAAAAGATACGCCTTATCTTCGGCAGTGATTTTCGGGTGACTAAGCTCTCCTTTATAAAAGGTATCCGTAGTTCCTATATACGTTTTTCCCTCACGGGGAATCACAAATATCATTCGTTTATCGAAGGTGTCGAAATACGCGGATTGTTTGAGGGGCAGTTTTTTTCCATCCACCACAATATGCACACCTTTGGTAATGTGTAATTTATGCGCCCCGTGCTTCATATCGAGATCATCCAAATCGTCCACCCAGGGACCCGTGGCATTTACAAAATAATCGGCCTTAAACGTATATTGTTTCCCGCTTAGCTGATCTTCTGCAACGAGACCGTTTATTTTTTCATCTTTATAAGTAAAAGCCTGCACTTTCATATAGCTGATGGCTTTTGCTCCTCTTTCTACTGCCTCTTTCATCACCTCTATGGTTAGTCGTGCATCATCGGTTCGGTATTCATAAAACAGAATGCCTCCCAGCAAACCTTCTTGTTTCAGAAGCGGTTCTGCAGCTATCGTTTGTTTACGGTTTAACACCTTATGCCATTCTTCCTTTTTTACCCCAGCCAGCCATTCGTACATCCACATACCTATCCGCGACGAAAACTTACCCAGCGAGCCATTTTTAACAATGGGCAGGAGCATGTGTTCGGGTTTGGTGAGGTGTGGAGCGTTCCGGTGAACAATTTCACGCTCCTGCCCTACTTCTGCTACTAATTTCAGTTCTAATTGTTTGAGGTAACGCAAGCCCCCATGAATAAGCTTGGTGGAACGACTGGAAGTACCAGAGGCGAAATCCTGCATATCAAGCACCAGCACTTTTAGTCCCCGTACTGTGGCATCAAGCGCTATACCGGCGCCGGTTATTCCGCCACCCGTCACAATTAAATCGAAACGGCTGCGTTCGGCCTCCAGCAATATACTCGCTCGTCTTAATGCAGAAAAGGTTCCCCTCATTTGAATAAATTTAAGGTATAATATTCAAAGTTTAACTTTTCTACACGCATTTATCTTCCGCAGCCATTCGTTCCGGTACTTCCAGTACAGCAATATTGTGTATAGACACACCTGCAAGCAAAAAACCCCGGCTTTCGTCGGGGTTTCGTTTAATTTACTTTCTGCTGTAATTCGGTGCCTCGCGGGTAATTACCACATCGTGCGGATGACTCTCTGCCACACCGGCGGTGGTTATCCGTATAAATTTAGCGTCCTGTAATTTATTCATGTTTTTGGCTCCGCAATATCCCATACCAGCCCTTAATCCACCAATAAACTGGTACATAATTTCGGTAAGATGACCCTTGTAGGGTACCCGTCCACTGATTCCCTCGGGTACTAATTTTTTAATATCGTCTTCCGCATCCTGAAAATAGCGGTCTTTCGATCCCTTCTGCATGGCTTCAATTGAACCCATACCCCTGTATGCTTTAAACTTACGCCCTTCATATATGATTGTTTCTCCCGGCGATTCTTCCACTCCTGCAAACATAGAACCCATCATTACAGTACTGGCACCGGCTGCCAGCGCTTTCACAATATCGCCGGTAAAACGTATACCGCCATCAGCAATGATCGGTACATTTTTTCCTTTCAGGGCTTTGGCCACTTCCATAACTGCTGTTAATTGCGGAACACCCACACCGGCAATCACTCGGGTGGTGCAAATAGATCCCGGACCAATTCCCACTTTAACAGCATCAGCGCCTGCCTTTGCAAGGGCAAGGGCTGCATCGCCGGTGGCTATGTTTCCGCAAACCACCTGTAATTTGGGGTATTTCTTTTTCACGGCCTTCAGCATATCTATCACACCTTTGGAATGGCCATGTGCTGTGTCAATAATTATAGCATCTACACTGGCTGCTACCAATGCATCCACCCGCTCAATGGTATCGGTAGTTACACCCACAGCGGCAGCCACACGCAACCTTCCCATCTCATCTTTGCAGGCATTGGGCTGTACGCGGGTTTTAATTATATCCTTATAGGTAATTAATCCGATAAGTTTGTTGTTATTATCTACTACGGGCAGTTTTTCGATTTTATGCAACTGCAATATTTCCTCCGCCTTCTTCAGGTTTGTCCCTTGTTTGGCTGTAATGATATTTTCTTTGGTCATTACCTCTGTAACGGGTCGCTTCAGGTTTTTTTCAAAACGCAAATCACGATTAGTTATAATACCCGTTAATTTGCCGTCTTTCGCAACTACCGGAATCCCGCCTATTTTATTTTCCGCCATCAGTTTCAGGGCATCGGCAATGGTCGTATCCTCTCCCATGGTTACGGGGTCAATGATCATTCCGCTTTCCGATCGTTTTACCTTTCGCACCTGGGCAGCCTGATCGGCAATACTCATATTTTTATGGAGTACACCAATACCGCCTTCCTGTGCAATAGCAATAGCCAGGCGGTGTTCGGTAACGGTGTCCATAGCTGCTGAAACGATGGGGGCATTTAATACAATAGTTCTGGAGAAATGGGAGCGTATGTCTACTTCTCGGGGCAGTACCTCAGAATAGGCTGGTACCAGTAGTACATCATCATATGTTAAACCCTCAGTAACAAACTTGTTTTGGTAGGAAGATGAAGCCATTGAATTTTAAGCTATTGGTTAAAATTCCGGCAAATATACAAATTAAACCAATGTTATATTTTATTTGGTCCAATCCAAATAAAATATTTACAGTGGTAAATGCCGTTGCTATTAATGTTATGGTGCAATGTAGTGAAACGGAATTGAACCATTATATTAATGCAAACGGTATTAA
>JACCDG011718542.1_pt1 | contig 15502 bp, 16 predicted proteins | sample 7442471 | NCBI WGS metagenome assembly JACCDG01 (sample SAMN15323444, study PRJNA562643) | freshwater metagenome | isolation source: river surface water | place: USA:Blue River Watershed | collected 2017-08-17
AAGGTCACCCGGTGATGCGCTTCATATTTATCGCGAAGGCCTTTTAATATCTCAATAGTCTGGTCTACCGAAGGAGGCTCGACCATAATAGTCTGAAATCTCCTCTCCAGGGCCGCGTCTTTTTCGATATATTTGCGGTATTCGTCCATGGTAGTCGCGCCGATGCACTGCATCTCCCCGCGCGAAAGCGAAGGCTTCAATATGTTCGAAGCGTCAATCGCGCCTTCTGCCGCGCCCGCGCCGACTAAAGTATGCAGCTCGTCAATAAAAATGATTACGTCCTGGGAGCGCTTGATCTCCTCCATTACAGCCTTAATCCTCTCCTCAAACTGTCCGCGGTAGTTTGTGCCGGCTACCATCAAGGCTAAATCAAGCGTAATCAACCTTTTGCCGCGCAGTATCTCCGGGACATTGCCGGCAATAATCGCCTGGGCCAGGCCTTCAACGATAGCCGTCTTGCCCACACCGGCCTCGCCTAACAAAACAGGATTGTTCTTTGTCCTGCGGCTTAATACCTGTATAACGCGCTCAATTTCCTGGGACCTCCCGATTACAGGGTCAAGTTTATTTTCCTTAGCCAGAGCAGTCAGGTCGCGGCCAAAGGCATCCAAGGCCGGAGTCTTAGTCTTAGGCTGCTGGGCTGCGCCCATCATCCCCTGCCCTCCGGGCAGAGAGGAACCCAGTAATTCCATTACCTCGCTGCGCACGGTATTTAATTCCAGCCCCAGATTCAATAATACCTGAGAAGCAATGCCCTCCCCCTCGCGGATGAGGCCGAGCAAAAGGTGCTCTGTGCCGATATAATTATGTCCTAATGACCTCGCCTCTTCAGCGGCTAATTCCAACGCCTTCTTTGAACGCGGGGTAAAAGGTATATCTCCGATAATCTGCGTAGTCGGCCCGGGCTGAACAAGTTTCTCAATCTCAAGCCTGATATTCTCAAGCGATAAACCTAGCTTCTGTAAAACAGTGCTGGCAACACCCTCCCCCTCGCGGATGAGGCCGAGCAGGATATGCTCTGTTCCTATATAGTCATGGTTAAACCTTCTGGCCTCTTCCTTGGCCAGTATAATTACCTTACGCGCTCTTTCAGTAAACCGGTTAAACATTGTATCTTTCCTCCTATGCGATATTCAATTTATCCCTTATAATCTGCGCCCTCTTCTCGTCGCGCTCCTGAGATGATAATTTTTTTCCTTCCATCTTCTGGAGATGGGCGGGCTGGGTAACAATAAAAAGCTCGTTTATCCTACGCAGGTCAATATCCTTGATCATGCCGAGATCGCATCCTAATCTTACCATAGAAAGGAGCTCGATAGTTTCCTGGCTTGTAATGATGCGCGCGTTTTTTAATATACCGAGGCTACGGTTAATCCTGTCTTCCAACATAGCCCTGCTTTTTAATAAAAGCGCATCCCTTGCCTGATTTTCCTGGTCGATAATCTGCCGGATAAGTCCGTTAATGCTCTCGATAATCTCGTTCTCGCTCGGCCCAAGCGATATCTGATTGGATATCTGAAAAAAATTACCCATTGCCTGCGTTCCTTCCCCGTAAAGTCCGCGGGTAGTAAAACTCAACTTCGCTATTGCGGCTAATACCCGGTCAATTGAACGCGACATAACCAAGGCCGGAAGATGCAGCATGACTGACCCGCGCATGCCGGTGCCCGCATTGGTCGGACAAGCGGTAAGATAACCCCAGTCGGAGAAAAAGGCAAAATTAAGCTCGCCCGACAGGCTATCATCTATTCTGTTGATTATATTCCACGCCTCGTAGAGATTAAAACCCGACTGCATAACCTGCATGCGGATATGGTCTTCCTCGTTTATCATAATAGAAACTATTTCTTCTTCATCAACAACTACCCCCCTGCTGTTTGTCTTCTGGGCATGGTCAAGCGACATTAGATGGCGTTCAACCAAGAACTGTTTATCTATACTGTCCATCTTGCTTAACTCAAAAAAAGTCGACCTTTTAAGGTAATCGACCTTAAAAATCCCCTGCTTTATCTTAACCAGTATATCCTCCCCCTGTTTCTTGTTAGCCCAATGCGGAAAAGGCATAGCCGTCAGATTCCTGGCCAGCCTGATGCGGCTTGAAATAACGATATCCGAATTAGGCCCGCTCGCCTTGAGCCATTCGCTGCCGTGATTTAATAAATCGTTTAGCTCCATTTATCCCTTTTTCTCCATATCCCTTATCTGGTCGCGTATCCTGGCCGCCTCTTCGAACGCCTCGGAACCTATCGCTTTATTTAACCGGATGCGCAATTCCTGGATGGTTTCGGTCTTCTTCTTCGCCGCGCCCCTGACAGAAAGCTTAACCGGAGATTTTCCGGTATGCTGTATCGAACCGTGGATGCGCCTTAACAAAGGGCCGATATACTTCCTGAAGGCGTTGTAACATTCGCCGCACCCTAACCTTCCTATCTTCTTAAAGTCAGAGAAAGACAAAGAACAGTTTGGGCACTTTACTGACTGGGATAGATTCAAAGAGTCATCCTTAGGCTTTTCAAAATCCGCCATTCCGGCCAACAGATCAGATAGGCCGAACTGCTGTTCCATGTCCTGGCTCTTCTTGCGCGCACACTCTTCGCATAAGTGCAACTCGCTCATCTGCTCGTCTATTATCTCGGTCAGATGCACGGTAGCCTGATTCTTATGGCAGATATCGCACAACATTAATATCTTACTCCCTCTTTTCTGGTAATCTCCCTGAACTTCTTCGCCAGATCCCGGGTAATCTTACCCGGCTTGCCCATGCCGATAGTCCTGCCGTCAACCATAACTACCGGAATAAGTTCTGCCGCCGTGCCGGTAAGAAAACACTCATCCGATATATAAACTTCGTGCCTGGTAATCACGTGTTCATGCACGGCAATCCTGGACTTCTTAGCAACCTCCATTACCGCATCCCTGGTAATGCCTCTTAAGGTACCCATGCATTGAGGAGGGGTATAAAGGTGTCCGCCTTTTACGACAAAGATATTGTCTCCCGTGCACTCCGCTACGTAACCCAATGAATCCAGCATAATGGCTTCATCGCACCCGGCATTAGCCGCTTCAATTTTGGCTAATATATTATTCAGGTAATTCAGGGATTTTATCTGGGGATTTAATGCCTCAGGTAGATTTCTCACCGTAGGAACGGTAACTATCTTAAGGCCTTCCTGATAGAGTTTTTGCGGATATAAAACTATCTTATCGGCAATAACGATAACCGTAGGCATACCCTTGCACTTACGCGGGTCTAAACCCAGATCCCCTTCTCCGCGCGTAACTATCAGCCTTATATAGGCATCATCTAACTTATTCTCTTTTAAAGTAGCGATAACGGCCTTTAAAACCTGCCCCTTGGATAAGGGGATATTGAGCATAATACTCTTGGCAGACTCAAAAAGTCTGTCGATATGCTCATTGAGCTTAAATACCAAACGGCCATAAGAACGTATCCCCTCAAACACCCCGTCCCCGTATAAAAGCCCGTGGTCAAACACCGAGACCTTGGCATCCTTCCTGTCGTAGAATTTGCCGTTTATATAAATTTTCATTTAAACCTCCCGATTATCTTTAATGCGTTAACAACCCGTCTTTTAAATGATAAATATTCCCCGCCGTCTTAGCGAGCTCCAGGTTATGCGTTACCAGGACAACGGACATATTATTTGCGCTGCTTACATCCCTGATCAAAGCAAAGATGCCTTCCCCCGACTTAGAGTCAAGGTTGCCCGTAGGCTCATCGCACAGAAGAACGCGCGGATTATTCATCAGGCTGCGCACAACCGCAACCCGCTGCTTCTCTCCGCCTGAAAGCTGCGCGGGAAAATGCTGCATCCTTTCTTTAAGCCCTGTCTGACCCAACAGGCCAAACGCCTTTTTCTTAAGATACTCTTTATCCTGCCCGCTGATTAACCCGGGAAGAAGCACGTTTTCCAGTACGGTTAATTCGGGCAAAAGGTGGTAAAACTGGAACACGAAACCTACCTTTGTGTTTCTTAATAGCGCAAGCCTGGCGTCGCCCAAAGAATAGATATTCTCTTCTTCGAACTTAACCGATCCGGACGAAGGAGAATCCAGGCCTCCTAATATATGAAGCAAAGTGGATTTGCCCGCTCCGGATGGCCCTACGATAGCAATAAACTCTCCTCTTCTTACGGTAAGGTTTATTCCTTTTAAGACCGCAAGCGGCTTTTTAACGTCGCTATAAACTTTATGTATATTCTTAGCTTCCAGCAAATTAATTACCTATTCGTACCTTAATGCCTCTACGGGCCTCATCCTCGACGCCTTTACCGCGGGGTAAATCGTCGAAACAAGGGCGATAAGCAAAGCCAGAGAAGCAATAAGAAAGATATCCGGCCAGAATATTATCTGCACGGGTATGCGGTCAATATAATATATATCCTGCGGCAGTTTTACGAACTGGTACTTCTTGAGCAGCCAGGATAAGGAAACTCCCCCCAGAAACCCGGCTAGAGTGCCTAAGACTCCGATAATAACCCCCTGGTAAATAAAGATTTTCCTGATGCTCAGGGAATTCATCCCCAAGGCCTTAAGTATGCCGATATCTTTTGTCTTCTCGACCACCATGACAATAAGGGTGCTTGCGATATTAAAAGACGCGACTAAAATAATGAGGGCAAGTATTATAAACATGACCAGCTTCTCTAATTTCAAGGCCGCGAAAAAATTCTGGTTTGCCTCTTCCCAGGTCTTGATATTATAATTAAACCCCAACGCTGAAGTCAATTGCCTCTTTACGCTTGAAGCCATGTGCGGGTCCTTTAATTTCACGGATACCGAGCTTATCCCCCCGGGCAGTCCGAATATCTCCTGGGCGCTCTTTAACTCGGTAAAAACCAGGTTAAGGTCATAATCATACATTCCGGAACTGAAAATACCGCGCACCTTAAGGATGTGCTTTTCTCCCAGCGGGGAATAAAGCATAAGATCGGAATCTACGCCTAACCCCAAATACGCCGCGAGCTCCTTTCCGATAATAATACCCCCGGGTTTTAAATCAGCCAGGCTGCCCGATATGAGGTACTGGCTAATCTTGGTCACCCCGGACTCGCTGGCCGGGTCAATACCCTTTAAACCCACGGCAAAAAATTTATCCGCCTCTTTTATTAAAACCTGCCCCTGCAGATGCGGGCTTACCCCTACTACCGCATCATTCCCCTTAATCTCCTGCGAAATAACCTTATACTGGGAGTTATCCATCCCGTTAAAGCCCGTAACGGTAATATGGGAATAATTACCGATTATCTTTTCATGCAGGTCTTTGTCAAACCCGGTCATTACCGCAATGACTATAATCAGCGCCATTACGCCTATAGCTATCCCTAATACAGAGATGACGCTTATCAGAGAGATAAACTTTTCTTTTCTCCTGGTAATCAGATACCTCCAACTTAACATCAGTTCCGTCTTCATGTTATCTCCTGCTGCGGGCGCAGTAAGGGAAAGAATATCACATCCCTTATCGACGGCTGATCCGTAAGGAGCATTACCAGTCGGTCTATGCCTATACCTAAACCTCCTGCCGGAGGCATGCCATGCTCCAAGGCAAGACAATAATCATCGTCCACACTCTTTCTTTCATCGGCCCCCAGCTCTTTGACCTCTTCCTCAAAACGCTTCCTTTGTTCGATAGGGTCGTTTAACTCGGAATAAGCATTGCCAACCTCAAGCCCGGCGATATACAATTCGAACCTCTGGGATATCAGGGGGTTATCCTCCCTGGTTTTGGCAAGCGGGCACATAACAGTAAAATAGTCCGTGACAAAGGTAGGGTTCAGGCTCATGCCTTCTTCGAGCACCTCTTCGATTATCTTGGCAATCTGGGTACGCGAAAGCCTGTTAACCTCCTTTGCAAAACCCTTCGCCTTAAGCTTAGACAGCATAACTAACTCGTCGTCCTGGGGGGTTATCCCGAACTTCTCTTCAACCATCCTGGAAAACGAGATCTTTTTCCAGGGAGGGGTAAAATCTATAGACTTCCCCTGATAATTAAGGATGGCATTGCCACTTAACCCGCGCACAAGCCCCACAATTAACTCCTGCGCCAGGTTCATCATCCCTTCAAAATCGGAATAGGCCTCATAGACCTCAAGCATAGTAAATTCGGGGTTATGCCGCGTAGACACGCCTTCATTGCGAAAAGACCTATTTATCTCATAGATTTTATCTAACCCTCCGACTAAAAGCTCTTTTAAATAAAGCTCGGGCGCTATGCGCAGGTAAAGGTCCATGCTATACTCGTTATGAAAAGTCTTAAACGGCCTTCCCGCCGCACCCCCTGCGATGCAGTGCATCATCGGGGTCTCTACCTCCAGAAAACCTTTTGCGTCGAGGAAACTCCTTACCCCCCGGATAATATCCGAACGCGCCCTGAACACTTTTTTTACTTCTTCGTTCGATATTAAATCCAGATATCTCTGCCTGTAACGCAAATCCACATCCTTTAACCCGTGCCATTTTTCAGGCAGGGGCCTTAAGGACTTACTTAACAAATATAACTTTTCTACCTTTACGCTCGGCTCCTGGGTATGCGTCTTAAAAAGCTCCCCTTCGACTTGCACGATATCCCCGATATCAAGGTTCTGGTAAACAAAGAAACTGTCTTCCCCTACTATATCGGCTTTTATATAAAGCTGTATCTTGCCTGTTGAATCCCTTAAATCAAGAAAAGCCGCCTTTCCGTGCGAACGCTTGGCCGTAATCCTGCCGCAAAAATTTACCCTCAAGGCCTCCTTAAAATCGACAAGCGCCCCTCCGATAGGGATATGCGGACTGGTTCTGGAAGGGTAAAGACTGATGCCTTTCCCTTTAAGCGTATCTGCTTTTGCCTTCCTCTGCTCTATAAGCTCATTTAATTCCATAGTTATATAATTATATAGTAGAATTAGGGTTATGTCAAAAGAAAATGGGGCTAGCGCACTTTGATTACGTTAGCCCCGAGAACAAAAAAACAGATTAATTTCCGTATTCAGAAAGCCTTCTGATACGCTTTAACATATTCGGATGAGTGCTTAAAACCTCCATCATCCTATCGCCGAAATTAAGCCTTATGCTCTTTTGTCTAAGGAGCATAAGTTCAGACTGGTCAATCGTGCCGCTCTTATCCAGATCAAGCTCGGAAAGCTCTTTTATCTCCCTTCTCGCCGCCGAAGGGTCGTTGACAAAGAAAGCCTTAAGGCCCTCCGACTCTTTCAAAGACTGACCGTTAAGCCGCGCAGAGCCATAAACAAGTTTATATAGGCTCGAGGCAAGTGCGGCAGGTTTATTGCCCAAGGCGACAGACCCGCGATCGGCAAAATATTCCCTGATCCTCGAGGCGTAGAGCACCAGGAGGTTGGTAATAAAATAAAAAACGAACGCGGCCAGGCCTATCAGAACTGTATTGCCGCCCCGGCTGTCCCTCCTCCTTCCGAAAAACAGGAAATTCCAGGCAACCCTATACATGAGCATGGGGATAACGGAAAGGATAGTTATGGTAAGTACGTCGCGGTTTTTAAGATGCGTTATCTCGTGGCCCAAAACAGCCCTTAGTTCCTCGTCTCCGAGCAGGTTCATTATCCCCTGCGTTACGCAGACCCTCCCGTCTTTTATTCCCCTGCCGAAAGCAAATGCATTGGGTATCTGGATCTGCGCTATGCCTACTCTTGGCATGGGTATATTTGCCCTGCTGCTCAAAGACTCAACCATCTGGAAAAGACGCGGGTTGTCGTGTCTATCGATATACTTGACATGCATGCTCCACTCCACGATTTTAGGCCCGAGCATATACTGGATAAACATAAGAACCAGCGACAGGATTAAATAAAAATAAAAATCCGTAACATGAAGAAACTGGGTACCTAGTATAACAAGCGCCGCATAAATCAAACCAAAAAGCAAAGTAACCAGAAACCACATCCTTAAATGCAACGACCACATCCTAAACCTCCTTTGATTATTAAATAAGCCTAACCTTGATTACGAACTGCATTATCGATTTTTCCGGATTATCCGTATAGAGATAGACAAACTGCCGCACATCCCCCGAATAGCCTTTAGTGTTAAAACTTACCTCAAGAGAGGAAGACTCGCCGGGTAACAGCGTCTTTTTCTTCATCTCGGATACCGTGCATCCGCAGGAAGAGTCAATACTCTTTACATTCAGCGTAAGATCAGAATCATTCAAAACTACAAAAGAATGTTTCAGTACGGACCCCTCCCTGGCTATGCCGAAGTCTTTCTGCGCAAAAGCCTTACCCTCTAAGACGTTAGGCGCAGGCGCATCCCCAATTACCCTTGCCCCGGATAAGGCGCATCCTGAAGAAACAACCAATAAACTTAAAATAAATAAAAAGTATATTTTCCCCATCAAAACTTTATAAATAACGATATGCCGAGTAAAAAGAATACCAGGGCCATGATTGCCTTTACAAAAACCAGGTTCTTCTTTAAAAATGAGGAGAACTGCCCAGAGGTAAAACCCAATAGCGCTAAAAACAAGATAACCAGAAGCGGAAGAATAAACATAATATTATAGGATACCAGATAAACAAATGCCTTTAGCTTTAACGGGGTGGTCTTCAGGACAAAGGCTATGGTCGGCAGATAAAGCTGGCCGGTACACACGGCCTCCAAAAGCGAAACTAGAAAACCGGTTATAAAAGCACTTAGGATAACCCTGGGCAGGAAAACGGTATCGGGCCTACGGTAACGCTCGCCGATTACCCCGTGTATGCGGTTTTTAATCACCCTGGGCAACTGAAGCATCAAGCCCTGCGTCTCCTTCGTCTTTAGGAATTTAACCAGATCATAAACAGCCATAAACCCAAGCAGAATGCTTAAAACGGCCACCAGCAGGTTAAAAACCCTCGCAAAAACCCAGAAGCCGCGGAACCGGTAAAGGAAATTGAATAAACCTAACCCAATGAGTGAATAGGTAATAAAAACAGATGCGGCAAAGGAAAACCCTACTACGGCAAGTTCCCTTCTCTTATATCCCCGCAAGGCTAAATATGAGATAAAGAATACGATAACCGTAAAGGCGCAGGGGTTTATCCCGTCCACCAATCCTGCCCCCAGGATAACCCATAGCCTCAATGACCTGAAATGCTCTATGATATCCTTTTCTTTTATTGCCGCATTTTCCTTAAAGGAGGTAAACGATGATTCAATGAGCGCGGGCAGGGCGTTTTCTAAATCCGCCTTGCCGTTCAGCAAGTTTCCGCGAACAAAAAAGATAGGCAGCTCCAATTCAAAGCCCGGGCTGTATTGATCTCTAAGGCTAAGCAGTAGACGATAATTCTCCGCTTCTGTCACATCGTAATATTCAATTTTGAGCCTCCTCCCGTAATCTATTTCCATAATGGGAAGCAGGCTCTGCTTTACCTTGAGGCAACGGCTGCAGGAAGGAGAATGAAAGAACATAAGCCTTAAAGGCTCTTCTTGCGCATAGGTAAGGGCCTTGAAGGTAAGCAAGCAGGCCAATAAACTTAAAATGAAAAATAACTTATTTTTCTGCATAAAAGGCCCGTCCTCCTGCCATAAAGATAATGCCTTAATTAATAAATACAGTGTGCCCCGGTTATTTACCGGCGTTTCTTATTATAATACCTTTACCAGGAAAAACTCAACAGATAAATCTTAAACTTATTGATTTGCAAACCTATCTTTGTTATGTTAACATAAACTTATGTTTTTGAAAATAATAAAGCGCATCAATGGCGAACTAGAATCCTTCGCTGCTAGGCTCGATAAAACCTATAAAATCAGCTCTCTCTCCCCGCTTATCCTTAGTGCAGTAAAGGATTTCGTACTGCGAGAAGGCAAAAGGATCCGCCCGGCATTATTCTGCATCGGCTACTTAGGATACGCTAAGAAACCCTGCCCCGGGCTTTACAAGAGCGCCCTTTCGCTCGAGCTCCTGCATGATTTTATGCTCGTCCATGACGATATTATCGATAAATCCCCTACCAGAAGAGGCAAACCTTCCATGCATGCTTTGTTTGACAGAAAAATAAAGGGGTACAAAAACCGTAAATTCGACGGTAAGGACCTTGCGATAGTTGCGGGAGATATTATATACGCCATGGCGCTTGATCTATTTCTCTCCGTAAAAGAATCACCGCAAAGGAAAGAATCGGCCCTAAAAAGATTCAACTCCGCGGTGCTTTATACGGGATGCGGAGAATTTATCGAGCTCATTATCGGCGCAAGGCCTATCGAAAAAATAACCAAACTCGACATATATAAGGTATACGACTACAAAACCGCCAACTACACTTTTGCCTCCCCCCTTGCCATGGGGGCGGAATTAGCCGGCGCCAAAAAGAACGAAGTACTAAAGCTCCTCAAATTCGCCATGCTGCTGGGTAGGGCATTTCAAATCAAAGATGATATTATCGGAAGCTTCGGCGAGCCGGAGGAAACAGGAAAATCCAATCTCACCGACATATTAGAGGCTAAAAAAACTATCCTTATATGGCATGCCTATCGCTACGGCAGCAAAAGGCAGAAGAAATCAATTAAGGATATATTCTCTAAAAAGAACCCTGTCCATAAAGACGTAGATGAGATACGCGGGATATTAAAAGAGGCAAAAAGCAGGGACTTTGCCGAAAAGGAAACAGAACTGCTTATCCGCAGCGCTCTTTGCCTGCTAAAATCAATCAAGATGAATGAAGAAACAAAACTCGCCCTAAAAGAACTCTTAAAAAAGGTTTTTTCTATTTAACCGTTTCATCCCCGCCCGCGCAGATAAACCTGCACTCCCCGAGATTATGATCCTTGGCAAGCGCATTTAAAGGGTCTATCGTCAAAGCCTTTTTCATGTAAAAATTATACTTTTCCATTTCTCCGCGTACGCTGTAAAGCTGGGCCAGCCTCACGTATGCGTCCGCAAATAAAGGGTCAACCTCCACGGCTTTCTTTAAATACCCTTCGGCCTTAACCTTATTGCCTCCCGCGATAACCGGTGCAAGGAAATAATAGCTCCCTAGACCAAAAAGCACCGCCGGAGAGTCGGGGGAAAGCTTCTGCGCCTTCCTCAAATTCGGCTCAACCGCAAGACCGTTAACCGCTTTAGATAATACCCCTCCGTAATGAGCAATCATGCCTTTTGCCCCTGCGTACATGGCATAGGCGCGTGCATAACTCTCTAAATCGGCTTTTGCGCTGCCCTGATTAATAACCTTCGAGGAAAATTTTACCGATGCGTTAAAATCCATATCAAAATAACTTATATACGCCAGACTGATATAAGCGGGAGAAAATTCAGGGTCTTTTTCTATTACCTTAAACAACCTCTCTTTCGCCTCTTTTATCTTATGCTGCCTTCTCATGACTTCCGCGATACCCCAGTCAGCAGGGATAAATTCAGGATCCATATTAAGAACCCGCAAGAAAATATCCCTTGCCTTAATATCCTGGTGTATGTTCAGGTAGGCTAACCCCAACACATAGTTATCTTTTGCGGACTCGGGGTTTAACTTAAAATCTTCCAGCGCAGTCTTAAAATCAATCGCGTCCGCTTTCTCGTGCAAAGGCTTCCAGTCGAGGCCAAAGGCAGGTTGCCACAGCAAGAAAAATACAAAAGATACAAAAAGGAATATAACCCGTTTCATTATTTTCTTTTAAAATACTCCCAAAATATCACGCCTAAAGACACCATGCTGAACCCGAAGAGAAAATCTTCCAAGGGTATGCTTCCTATTCTTACCCCTAAGAAAAACTCCGGGTTATATAAAACAATCTCTTTCGAAGTAAGGTAGCCGTTTACCGCCAGCTTAAACCCCAAGATAACGATAATAAAAAACCAGAACAAGCCCCTCCTGAAGACAGCGGTCTTTAGCCTTTTATCGACGGCCAAAGTAATTAAAATAAAACAGAGAGAGAGCGCGGTATATTCTTTCATCTTTTGTATTTTGTCAGGTATTTTATGGCCTCCCAGGTAAAAATGCAGCAAAAGGTAATCACCGGGAAAAAGAGCCACTCTTCAACCGGCAGGTTAATGATATAAAACCCGCTTATCCCCTCTTTCCCAAAAAACCAGTGCCCCCTCCACGCCGCAAAGATATCCCAGCTGCCGAAGATAAACGTAACTAAAACAAGGCTAAAAAAAAGGGCCTTGCCGTTGCGGTAAAATCTTAAAGGAGGAAAGAAACTAAAGATAAAAGGCACTGCTAACGATAGGGCTAACACCTGCATATACCTGGACATGACTTCATTTTATATTAAAAGAGCTATTTTGCCAACAGAAACCTTTCCCTAATTTCGTTGATTTGGCACTTTTTTAATGTAGAATAAAGGTATGGACCTTATAGAGCAGGGCTTTAAGGAAGCCGAAGAAATCACAAGGCACTATGCAAAGACATTTTACCTCGCTTCAAACTTTCTCCCGCAGGAAAAGAAGAGATTTTCTTATGCGGTTTACGCTATTTGCAGGCTAAGCGACGAATGTGTCGACGGCGCGCGTCAGGGCAACCCGGAAGAAAAACTAAAACAATTAAGAGAAAAAATAGAGCGGGTGTATTCACAAGGCGTTATTTCAGAAAGCCTGCTTAGCTCATTGCGTTACACAGTAATACAATGCCATATACCAAAAGAATATTTTCTTGAGTTGATTAAAGGCATGGAAATGGACCTTGTTAAAAAACGCTACGCCGACTTTAGGGAACTGCATCTTTACTGCTACCGGGCTGCCGCGACAGTAGGGCTTATTATGCTTAAGGTACTTAAGGTAAAAAATGATGCGGCCCAAGAATACGCAATCAACTTAAGCATAGCCATGCAATTAACCAACATAATAAGAGACATAAAAGAGGACTTCTTACGGGGCAGGATATATATACCGATTGACGAAATAGAAAGATTCGGGATCAAAGAAGAAAATTTCGGAAAGGATGCAGGCAAAACGGATTCTTTCAGGCGCCTTCTCTCCTTTCAGATAAAACGCAGCAGAGAATATTACAGACTTTCCGCGCCGGGAATAAAGTATATCCCCGGGATTAATACGCGCCTTGTCATTGCCGCCATGAGCAAAATGTATTCCGCGATATTAACCCGGGTAGAGCAAAACAATTACGACGTATTTTCAAAGCGTGCAGTCATAGGGTATTACAAAAAAATCCTGATTATCATGGAGGTAATCCTTAAAGGAGAATACTTATGCAGGTAAACATAGCAAAATCCGCCGGGTTCTGCTTCGGGGTAAAGCGGGCCCTGGATATCGCGCTTAAGACATCCGGAGAAACCGATAGCGCGGTCATGCTTGGCGATATAGTACATAATGAAGACGTAGTTAGGACGGTGCGCCTGGCCGGCGTAAAGAGAATTAAAACATTAAAACCTACCCATACGGATACGCTGATTATCCGCGCGCACGGGGCGCCACTTAATGTAATATTAAAAGCCAAAAGATTAGGCTATAAGATAGCGGACGCTACCTGCCCGATGGTAAAAGAAATCCACAGGATAGCCCAAAGAATGGAAAAGCAGGGCTGCGGGATTATAGTCATAGGGGATAAAAAACACGACGAGGTCCGCGGCATAGCCGGCCAGCTAAAGAATAAAGCCGTAGTAATCGGGAAACTCGACAAGCTCCCTTTTAAAAAAATAAAAGGGGAGAAAAAATTATGCATAGTAGTGCAATCGACCCAAAATATAAACGATATCCTTCCTATCGTGAGTAAGGTAAGAAAAATAAACTCCAGTGTCTATTTTTTTAACACTATCTGCAGGCCTACCAGGATAAAACAATCCGAGATACACCGGCTGCCTAAAGAAAACGACGCAATGATAATCATAGGGTCTAAGACAAGCGCGAATACTAAGAGGCTGTATGAAATCTCGCGCTCTATAAACAAAAAAACCTTATGGGTAAACTCCAGGAAGGACATAAAAAAGCGCTGGCTTAAGGGGATAAAAAAGATAGGCCTGACTGCCGGGGCATCCACTCCAGAAAAGACCATCGCGGAGATTGTGGAATTTCTTAAATCTGCTTAAAAACTTATTTTCCTTCTTTAATCAGGTCGGCAACTATCCTTGAGCTTGCCATGACCACAGGCAGCCCGCCTCCCGGCTGGGTGCTAGCCCCCGCAAAGTATATATTCTTTAGAACGCTTGAGATATTTGGCGGCCTGAAGAATGCGCTCTGCATAAGATTGTGCGCCAGGCCGAACGTCGCACCGAATTCAATGTTATACCTATCGGTGAAATCCTGCGGATAAAATCTGTGCTCTACCTCTATCAGCTCTTCGAGATTAATGTTAAAGGAGCGGTTTATTTTCCTAAAAACCTTCTCCCGAATCTCCTTTTCATAAAGCATTATCCCCTCTTTCGCTTTCTTCAGGTTCGCCACGGGAACTAATACGTAGAATATATCCTTTCCTGCCGGGGCAAGCGATGCATCGGTTGCCGTCGGGACATGCAGGTAAAACGAAGGATCCTCCGGCACCGCGCCTGCCTCAAATATATCTTCTAAGTTTTTATTTAAGTCCGCAGAAAAGAACAAGCTATGGTGCGCTGCGCCGGGAACTTTCTTCTTAAGGCCAAGATAAATAAGATAGACCGAACAGGAATATTTGTAATCCGATACCCCCCTGCCTAAAAGGTTTCTTTTGGCATACGGATAATCGGCGTTTATCACCGCTTTATCAAAGACTAGCTCCTTTGAATTAACCGAAATTCTAACCTTATCCCCCGGAATGACGCGCGTTACCTCTGCGCCGTAATTAAACTTAACCCCAAACTCCTTAGACATCCGCTCTAACGCCAAGGGTATCTGGTACATCCCCCCCATTGGGTGAAAGATTTTCTGCACATGATCGGCATAAGTGATTATGCTGTAGAAGGCCGGGGCGGAAAAAGGTGAAACACCCATAAACATGGCCTCAAATGTAAAGGCAAAAAGCAGTTTCTCATTTTTAAAATACTTTTTCGCTAAACCCCAATAAGACTCAAAAGGCCGAATCTTGGTTACTAGGGGCCAGTAGAGAGGATTTAAGAGCGAGGCAGGAGTAAAACATTTGTACAAAAGCGGCCTTACCGTATCGTAAAGCCGCTTAGTCTCCTTAATAAAGTCTCCGTAAGCTAGGCTCCCCCCTTTCTCCATCCGCTCTATTTCCTCTCTGGTTTTTTCGGCATCCCGATAAATCGTTATACTGTCTCCGTCGGAATAATAAATCCTGTAGTTTATATCTAGTTCTTTCAGGTTAAGGTAATTTTTTATATCCTTTGAGCAGTAAGAAAAAACCTCTTTAAAGAAATCGGGCATTAACACAAAGGATGGACCCATATCGAACTTGAACCCTCCATCCTCAAGGATATGATTACGCCCTCCGCACCTGGCAAGTTTCTCAAACACTTCTACGCTATGCCCATCATGCGCAAGCCTTGCCGCGCTGGACAATCCTCCTACTCCCGCCCCGATTACAGCTATTTTTTTATTTGCCATGGATAATCCTCTCTGCTTCCTTCCAATCCTCATTCGCAGTCCCCGAAGGCC
>JACCDG011989033.1_pt1 | contig 15498 bp, 11 predicted proteins | sample 7442471 | NCBI WGS metagenome assembly JACCDG01 (sample SAMN15323444, study PRJNA562643) | freshwater metagenome | isolation source: river surface water | place: USA:Blue River Watershed | collected 2017-08-17
ACAGCGAAAAAGCATGGGCTACGAGTTAATAATTACGGAAAAACCATCGAGTGCAAAGAAAGTAGCTGAAGCACTCGCCAACAGCAAACCTATCAAGCGGCAACAAGGAAAAGTTGTCTGGTGGGACGTTACGCATGGTGACAAAGACATTACAGTGGTTTCTGCAGTTGGTCACTTGTATGGTGTTGCAGAAACAAAAGGGACCAAGAAAGGCTGGACCTACCCTGTGTTCGACATCCACTGGGAAGCGCTCGACAAAACGGGGAGCGAAGCGTATGTTCGCGTCATCGAGAAGCTCGCCAAGAAAGCAGATGACATTACCATCGCAACAGACTATGATATTGAAGGTGAAGTGATCGGATATACTATTCTGACATATGCGTGCAAGCGCAAAGATGGGAACAGAATGAAATACAGCACTGTCACCATACCTGACTTGCGTAAGAGCTATGACACCAAGGCAAAGACGATTAACTGGGGTCAAGCCATGGCGGGGAAAACTCGCCACGAATTAGACTGGTACTATGGAATTAATCTTTCTCGAGCACTCACCCTTGCAGTAAAAAGCACTGGTAGTTTCAAATTACTCTCGAGCGGACGAGTCCAAGGACCCGCGCTAAAAATAATTGTTGAAAAAGAAAAAGAAATACGCGCGTTCGTGCCAGAACCGTACTGGGAATTAACCTTTCTGAGTACTGTGAAAAAAGAACCTGTCAACGCTGCTTGTGTTGAAAATCCGTTTTCTGCACAGAATGTTGCCGAAGACTATCTGAAGAACTCGCAAGGCAAAGCACAGGTGCAGAACGTCGAGAGCAAGCAACAGCAGAGTGCTCCACCACATCCATTCGATCTTACGACGCTGCAAACAGAGGCATATCGTTCATTGCGAATAAATCCTCGTGAAACCGGCCGGCTCGCGCAAGATTTGTACACTGCAGGATACATCTCGTATCCAAGAACATCAAGCCAAGTTTTGCCAGAAGAGATAGGCTTTAAGCAAGTACTGAATGAACTTGCAAAGCAAGCAGCATACAAACCCTTGGTGCAGATGCTGCTCAAGCAAAAAACGCTCCAGCCGAATAATGGCAAAAAAACAGATCCAGCACACCCAGCAATCTTTCCCACAGGTGTAGTACCGAAGGCTCTTGGCACGCGAGCACAAGCAGTGTATGACCTCGTCGTTCGCCGCTTTCTCGCTACGTTTGCAACACCTGCAGTGCGAGAAACGCAATTCGTGACCATCCACAAAGGGAAAGGCGTGTACGTTGCACGTGGAACGCACACGGTTGTCCAGGGTTGGCAGGAGTTCTACGGACGACACGTGAAGCTGGATGAAGAGACGCTTCCAGAAATGAAGATTGGCGATGCGCTCGATGGTGATGTTGAGCTGGTAAAGAAAATGACGCAGCCACCGCGCAGATACACTGCAGCAAGCATCATAAAAGAACTTGAGAAGCGCGGCTTGGGAACAAAAGCAACCCGCGCCGATATCGTTGAGAATCTTTACCAGCGAGGATATGTTGATGATCAAAGCATCACAGCAAGCGAACTTGGACTCGTGACGATTGATACGCTATCCAAATACGCACCTGAGATCACTGATGAACAGCTCACAAAAGAAATAGAAGAAGACATTGAACACATTCGTGAAGGGACTGTTCAACCAGAGAAAGTACTGACAACGGCAAAAGGACACCTCACCAAAACACTTGCTCACTTTAAGAAACATGAAAAAGAAATAGGACTCGTGCTTCGTGATGCGGAGCGTACGGCGCAAGACAAACGAAGCGTGCTTGGTCCTTGTTTGTGCGGTGGAACGTTACAAATTCGAATCGGTAAATTCGGTCGATTCATCGGTTGCACGCTTTATCCTGAATGTCGCAATACTTATGCTGTGCCGCAGAAGGGCATGCTGAAGCCACTTGGAAAAATGTGCCCGCAGTGCAAATTGCCAATGGTCAAGCTTGGTAGCAGAGAATACTGCATAAGTATGCAATGTCCAGCAAAACCACAACCAGAAGCACCGCGAGCGACGAACTGTCCCAAATGCAAAAAACCGCTTTCTCTACGACACTCCTTCTATGGGAGCTTTTGGGGATGTTCAGGCTATCCTGCTTGTCGCTACAAAGAAACTTCAAAAGCAGTTGAAGAAGGAAAGGAAGAAGAAACTGCGTAAAGAAAAAATTATTTCAAAAAATTTAGAAGTCGTCCTCGTCGTCGTCATCTTCTTCAGCGTCATCATCTAGATCTTCGTCGAGGTCTTCAAGATCGCTTTCGTCCTGATCTTGTTCATCGTCTTCTTCTTCGTCAAAGTCGTCATCCATTGCGTAGTATTGCATTGTCCTGTTCTCCTCGCCAATGGATTCACACCGGCGTTTGCGCGCCTGGCTTTCCGATCGTATTTAAAGTTTTCGTGACTGCAATTGTTCTCGAACACGTGATGCTGTTTTTTCACCCAGCAATTGCCGCAATTTCGCATCGCTTGCACTCGCAACGAGTTGTATGCTTGTTAATCCGGCATTGAAGAGTGTACGAGCACGCATGCGTCCTACGCCACGAATACGTAACAGCGGCAGGAGTTCTGGTTTTACACCGTACTTCAAACGCAGGCGCGCACGCAAAAACGCAGAGCGCTCGATTTGGAGAAGTCGGCAAAGTTCAGTTGCTGCATAGAGGATCCAATCTCCCGTTGATTTTTTGACGTGCAACTCGCCTGGGCGAACTGCGAACTCTTCAAGAATCAATTCCTCAGGCGATTCGCTGCACCACTTCTCAAGCATCCGTGCCGTTTTTGCTGACTGCAAAAAATCTTCGTATTCTGCAGAAAACATGCTAGGCTCCTCTAGGAGAGACTCAACATCTTCTTGGGCAAAGTCGTTGGTTTTTAAGCGAAGTAGAGGTCGCATTTCGATGCAACTGCACACGAGATGGAGTATTGCACCGTCAGTTTTTTGTTTCTTGCTTTGAATTCCTTGGAGTAGTATGTGTGCACTGTACGGATCAATGTAGAGCTGAGAAACTCGTCTTCCCAGAGGTGTTGCTTGCTCGCCAACTAGAAAACCCCACTCTTGCAGTTGTGCCTGAACTTCTTCGAGCTTTTCATCGAGTTTGCTGCGCGAGCGATACTGGTGCGCGAAAAACGTTTTGCCAAAAAAATCGTGCAGTTCAGTTTTTGTCTTGACAAAGCGCGTTGCGTAGAGTGAAAGAATTGCACTGCGCAACGCAGGAAGACTTGCAAGCTTGCTATAGATTGGTTCTGGCTCGCCATTCCAGTAGCGCTCTTCGATCCAAGCTGCATCAGATGCGGTTTTTGCAATCGTGATGGCTTCACCGAAGGTGTCGTGAAAATCAGGACGGCCTGCGCGTCCTGCCATTTGCAAGTATTCGAGCACGGGAATTTCTTGCATGTACCCATCAAAACGGTGCAGGTCTCGTATGATGACGCGAAAGGCAGGAAGGTTAATTCCGGCGGCAAGCGTTGGAGTTGCACTAATTATTTTGATCGTTCCTTTGAGGAACTCCTCTTCGACAATTTGGCGTTGTTTTGCCACCAGTCCTGAATGGTGAAATGCACAGCCACGCTCAACACAGTATGCCAAGCGACGGCATTGCGTAGTTGGACTTGAGAGTGCCTTGAGAATTTTTTTTGCAACTTCACTATGCTGCGCTTCGCGCCGTTTCGCCTGTTCTTCAGCAACTGATTCTGCCGAGCGTTTTGTACCAACAAAAATGAGCGTTTGTTTTTGGAGGAGCAATGCTTCATCCACGAGCTCGCTAAGCGGGTCAAGTGCCTTTGGCTTTGCTATTCGCGCCATCGTTTTGCGAGCTGAGCGTGGTTTTTATGTACGTTGGTTCTCTGACCAGTGAGGTTGGAGCGGGGTATTTGTGAATGAAGCGTTTATAGCTCGCCGCGGCCATTTTCAGAAACCCTTATAAAAGCCCTTTTAATCCAAAGGCTGGCACGGTCCCGTAGCTTAGCCTGGTAGAGCACTCGACTGATAATCGAGAGGTCCGGTGTTCAAATCACCGCGGGTCCATCAGTCCCCTTAGCTCAGCGGTAGAGCGCACGACTGTTAATCGTGAGGTCACCGGTTCGATCCCGGTAGGGGACGTTGCTTTTATTGCAGACTCGAGGGGTCTTCCTCAATTCCTGCAAATCGGTTAATTTCCTGTAGTTGTATTTCGACTATCTCAGAATCTATGCTTGCGAGTTGTTGGCTTTGTTCGGCGCAATCATATATTATTCTTGGATTTATGCCTTGTGCTCGCATATTGTCGATCAATCCCCATCTATTGCGAGCATGATCCTGGCCAACTATCATGACTCCCGATCTATCGATTTTAGGGAGCCATTGTTTTTCGCGTTGAATCTGCGCGGCGTTGTACGAGATTGGATTAGGGAACTGTCCTGCGCGCAAAAGTGACTGATATTCTGAGTTTCCTTCATCAAGCCAGACTACGTTGATTGATCTACACCGCGCCAGTGCCTTTATTGGATCTACATTTTTGTCTTCGTTATACAGAGTTGAAAAATTTCCGAATTGTAGGATGCCGTATTGTTCCGCTAGTATTTTTCTTGCTATTTCTAATTTTGCGACGCTGAGTTCGCGAAGCCGCTGTATCTCGTGTTGGCGGTATTTGCCCGCTCCGTTTGCACTAGCAATTTCTGCGTACGCACTACTCCAAAAAAGAGAATCAGTGACTGCTGCGTGATGGACAGCCATAGTCGAGAACTGGTGAAGTAATTTCGCTTCGACGGATGGATCATACTTATCTCTTACTGCCTGTTCAATGAGCTGCCATGGATGAATTTCACTTACTATCGCAATATCCATGCATTGAGAATCGCACGGTGATTTATATGCCAACGGTCCAGGATTTAAAAATGCCGCTATTAATCCCTCACTAAAGTTCGTTTTTTTATATCGGGTCTGCAATATTCTGTTCGTGAAGCGTTCCTTCCCTTTCCACGTAGTACTTTTGTTAGTGCTCACAAGTCACCTAGTCGTTGCGGACTGTACCGAACTAGCTCCTGCGCCCTGTTATGATGTTGGGCCTCCTCTGCACATCTGCTTGGATTAGTAGGTCTAGTTGTGCTCCTTGTGGCTTTGCTCGCATGGTTTGCAATGAGTATTTGGAGAAACCAGTGGGGCGAATCTGTACACAAGTAGGAAAGCAGCTTAGAGCACTACTCGGAGGGAATGGGAGAATATTCCCGACGCGCCTCCCGCCGCTCGCAGAGCGCGGCGTGTCGCTGCTGCATCTTGATGCATGCGCACGTTAGCAGCGTTTTTGTTGCCTGCTACGCAGGCAAGTTGCACTTCGCAAAGATCCATCCTTTGCTCAGAACGGGTCATTTGCTGCTACTGGCTGGTTAATTGCTGTTTTTGGAGGAAAAATCAACTTTTTATACTGACATAGTGGGTACTTGCATAGTCAGTACTTACCTTGTGCGTACCTACAGCGTGCGTACCCACAGGGTAAGTGAATCCGGGGGGATTACACATAGCTCGCAAGCGAATACAGACTACTGCAGTTTCTTCCACGCAGTATTCTATCCCTCTTGATATTCTGCAAGATCGTGATCTCTCGGCGCTTGAAGCAATTGTGCGACACCTAAAGGAGCATGAGAAATTAACCTACAGCCAAATCGCAGTCCTCCTCAACCGCGATGATCGAACGGTGTGGACCACATACATGCGCGCAACCAAAAAAATTACTCGGGTGGTGCGCACATGAGCAGAGAAGCAAAAGAGCTCATCGCACAACTCGAGCATGAACGTGACACATTGCTCGCACTCGTTGAGACTGTCGAACAACAAATTGCAAAACACGAAATCACCGAACAAATCGGCGAAGAAATCCTTGAGCGCGAGCTTCGCGGCAGACCATTGCCCATGGTTATTCGACAATACAATCTGCACATCCAAGAAGCACTTGCTATTGCGCATGATGAACGACGCCATCGCACGCATCAGGCAATACCCTTGGCGCTTATCTTGCTCTTTGCCGGTGTCCTTGCGTGGAACGTTGCAACACTGACTGGACTCGTTACGTTTGATGATGAAACGTACTACCAAGTTCCTCTGGATGTGACACTGAGTGATGGTCAGCGCATTTCACTTCCCATTACTGAGGAGCTTGCAAGCGTACGAGTAAGCGGGGAAGGCACTGGGAGTGGAACACTGAGTATTTACTTGGTGAGCGGCGATGAAGAGTACTTGGTTGCGAAAAGCGAACCAAGTGCACCGAGCGCTCCAAGCGGTCTCACTGGCTTTGTAGTCGACGATGCTGGCGAAACAACTCCATCACCTAATGAAACCAACACAACAGTAGGTGAGCAAACAAGCGTAGGAAGCAACGCTAGTGAAAATGAATCTTCTGCTGGAGTTGGTAGCGAAGGAGCAATTCCGATAGAGGAATTGCCCGCCACGCCGCCACAAGCACTGCCGCAACCAACTGTCGAAGAGCCGCAGTCAGTGCGAGCAATACAATTTGATGCTGTTTGCGAGGATACCTGCAGTATGAGCAACACCAATGCGCCGTACGAACTTCGTATTGAAATTGAAGGTGGTGTTTCATTCACCCTAGAGCAAGTAACGTACAGTGTAGTTCCTTACAACACTAGTACTACTCAGAACCCTTCAGAGAACAGTCCCACAGGTGCGAATACTGACGAGCCGCCTGTTGCGCCGCAAAACCCGGGCACGCAATCGCAAACGGGGCAAAGTCCAATTGCATCTCACAACAATACCTCCAATGGCACCGCAGCATCGCTGCCAGTGGCTTCGCTCAACACATCCGCAGTACAAAACGGTTCGAATACTTCAAGCATTCTTATTCCGCGAGCGCAATCAGTAAGTGAATGTACTCGCGATGCAGATTGCGCAGGTGGTGTTTGTCAAACCAGCACATTCCAAGGAGTAGCGCAACCATCGGCCTGCGTTGCAAGCAATGAAGTGTGCCTTGCTGCAGGCACATCATTTGCTGTTGGCGCAGCAAGTGCGGACAGTATCTGCATCGGCAATGGACAACAGGCAGCATGGTTCGCACAAGAAGGTCAAGGGCGCTTTACAATTGCAAATAGTAGCAACCAAACAGTTGCAATCATTGATAAGTATGGTTCCATGGCAGTGCGAGGAAGCGCCACTGCAGGTGCAACGCCAACAAGAGATGGTTGGGTGCTTGGCGATGCAAGCGGAATTGCTCACATTGCGATTGATGATAGCGGCAATTTGGTAGTGAGCGGCGCGATCTCACAGCAAGTGGAGCCGCAGGAGACTGCAGATGGCGACTTTGTAGTTCGATCATCGAACGGTACCATTGTTGCAGTGCTCAGTGAATACGGTGATGTGCAACTTGCGGGAATATTACTTGCGCGCGCGCCTATAGGGGGATGATGATGCGAGCTGCCTTCCTCTTTTTCTGTGCAAGCGTTTTTCTGTGCAGCGTTGGACTTGGCATGGCAGCTTTCAGTTGCTCCATCGAAGCATCTGCCACATGCTCAACCGGCACAAAGCTTCTTGGCATACAGAATGAGACAAACGGATATAATAACTCGCACGCGGAGCTGTTCGGTGTTGGCACATACGCAAATAGTTTGTGTTGTGAAGACACCGGTGCCACAGTAGGCACGACTTGCGGAACTCACTTGCTTCGATTGGATGCTACAACGAATGCACATGTCGAGCAATCGAATTATTCCACTTATGTATATGCTGCGTGTGTAAACACAACAAATTCAGGAGTGAGTTGTGAGTATGTTGATGGGAGTTGCAGTGCAGGATATACTTGCGTTGCATCACTCGTGAACGCTGCCGGATTCGGAGAGGATGGAACGAACGCTCATCTGGGAGATTGCACTGCGTACACGCGCAAACTATGTTGTCTGAGCACCACTTTAGCTTTTTCACTTGAAGCTTCTGATACTCCCATAAATGGGACGTTTGCAAATCTGAGCGCAAATGTAAGTGGAGTTGGCGATTTTACAACCTTTGCGTATAATTGGATGGTAAACAACACGGGTGTCGGACTACTCATTCTTCCTTTTGACACAAATGCTTCGTTCTTAGGAAGAAATTGGACGAGGGACTACAGCAATTTTACTTCGAATGGTACGCTTGGTGCAGGAACAGCCGAAACGTCGCCACAATGGATTTCGAGCGGTGCGCAAGGTGGTGCATACCAATTTAATGGAAGCACGTACCTGAACTTTAGCGATGCAAACAATGTTGATTTCGCAGCAGATCAGCAATTTACGATTACGCTTTGGTTGAAGACAACGCAATCAGGCACCTTTCTTGTGCTCGATAAACGAGGAAGTGCAGGATATCAAGTACTCCATACGGCAGCCGCGGGCTTGCGATTTCGCATTGACGAAGTGAGTGCTGGAATTACAGATGTGAACATCACAGGAACTGGCTGGCAAGACGGTAATTGGCATTTTATCGCTGCTGGAAGAAACGCAACCCACCAATTTGTCTACTTTGATGGAACCCTGAACAATAGCAATGCTGATGCTGTGCTTGAATCGCTTGATACAAATACGCACTTAGTAATTGGCGCGTCCAGTTCACTTGGATCGTACTTTATCGGTGCACTCGATTTGGTGACGTTCTACAATCGATCGCTTTCTCCAAGCCAAATTCGTGCTCTGTATAATAGCGGCTCTCCTCGGTATAACATTACGGTTGATACTGAAACGGAGTACAATGAGACTTGGATGGTATGCGCAACTCCACTCAATGGCACTCGAGAAGGCGCAACATTGTGTTCCAATACTGTGCAGATCAGACGCGACCCAACCGAAACAGTTTGTATAAACGAAACAGGAAATTGTTATCAGACAATCACCAAAGCATACAACGCGGCAGCTTCAGGTCAAACGATTGTGATTACCGATAATGCTACATACGTGGAAAGCATAACGGTTTCAGGTAAAACATTGACCTTCACTTCGAATAGTTCAACCGGGATGCCCGTTTGGTACGGAAATAATTCGGCAGTATTAACTGCATCTTCCACAGATACGCAAACAAACATCAGTCGCATAAATATAACGATCGTTGGCACGTCAAACAACCTCTACGGCCTCAATGGCTACTTTGGTTACGTGCGCGATGTGTTTGTCTGGTCGAACCAAACTGGATCGAGCTCTTATGCAATTCGAACACTGGGCGCTATCTCGCTTGATCGTGTAAATGCCAGTTTATTTACCACCGCATCGTTCATTGCAAGCGTGGGATCGCCTATAATTACGATGAACAACACACAAGTAGTGGGGAATTCGACAAGTACGGCAATTAACGGACTGACGGGTGCAACCGGACGGATATACAATTCCCGTATAGTGTTTACAGGATCTGGTTCTTCGGGTGTGAGCGTCGGTTCTAATTCTTACTTTGAGAATGTGACGATACGCGCAGATAATACGGCAGCAGTTACCGGTACAAATTCGACTGTCATTAATTCAACCATTATTTCAACAGGTTCTGGGAATGCCATAAGACCTGGCGCGAACAACACGCTTATCCACAGCTTCTTTTCTGGAGCAAACACAATAAACACATTCGGAGGTGGTGCAAACGTATACATCATTAACTGTACCGTCAATGGTGGTACGCGTTTGCTCGTCAATGATAATCTTGGAGTGAATCACACCGTATATGTCATTAACTCATCAATATCGCCTTCACAAACAGGTTTCACCTCCTGTGGCGCAGGAGCAGATATTTGTAATGTGTACTATCTGCGATTCCTCGATGTGTTTGTGACCAACAGTACTGGTGGTGCGATCGACGCGGCAACCACCTTAACCTACAGTAATAGCTCGGCGCTAGTGAATAATGTCTCAACGCTGCCTAGCGGTTACATTGCGCAGCAAAACATAACATACGCATATATGAACAATAGTGCAACAATACTCTACGACAATCACACGGTACGTGCATACAAGAAAGGTGTGGGCTCGGCAAGCGTTGGAGTTAATATGACGCTGAGCAATAATTTAACGCTCGCACTGGTTAATACTGCGCCGCAAACTCCTACGCTACTCTTGCCTCTGAATAACAATAATTCGGTCAGCGAACGATATCCTTATTTCAATTGGACCTTCGGCATCGATGCGGAAGGCGATGATTTGAACTACACATGGAACCTCTCAAGCCCTGCTGGTTGTGCTGCGGTGCCTTTGGTGAATGCCTCATCGAATGAGTACACGAGTGTCAACAAGCTCTGCGTTGATGAAACGTATAATTGGACGGTTCGAGTATGTGATTGGGAGGTGTGCAGCGCGTATGCGACTTCATTTAATTTCACTATCCTCTCAAGTGTTGGTATCAGCATGATGACGAGTACTGTTGACTTTGGCAGTCTTGATCCCGCCATCCCGGCTGCAACAACAAGAAACACATCAGCAGATAGTCCCTTCCCGCTGCGATACCGCAATAGCGGAAACGTTGATGCAAGCACTCAAGTAAAAGCAGATGCAGCCTTATGGATTTTGCAACCTCTTGATACGCAATACTTCCAGTACGGAGACGAAAACGCGACAGCATGGACAAACCTGAGTGGCTCATACACGAATCTCTTCGCATCGCTCACCTATCCGAATGCATCGCGTGAACTTGAGTTATTGGTGTACGCACCATCCGGTGAACCGCCCGGGGCTAAAGGAACAACAATCACCGTTTTGGGGGCGAGCACAGAATGAGCTCTTCGCACAGTGTGCTGAGCAATATTTTGGCACCGCTCTTCCTTGTATTGGCGACCTTCACCGTACTGTTCACTGCGCTGCCGTTCGCTGAAGCCTTACAAGTTTCGCCTGCATCGTACACGGTGATCGATACGCAGATGGATCATTCCTATGCAGTGCAGGTGACGAACGATCAAACATATCCTGTGCGCGTCACATTTCAAGCAGAGGATGACGCTGTGCAACTTCGCCTGCCAGCGCAATTAGAACTCAGCGCTGGCGAAACACGTTCGGTGGTTTTTGGCGTCCAAGCCGCGCAGGTAGAACCGGGATACCATGAAACGCGCGTCCTCATCGAATCTCGCGCTGAAGGTGAAGCTACTGTGCGAGCTTCGGCTGCGGTAGCACATGTGGTTCGAGTTCGAATTCCTCTCGAAGGAACGCATCTTGAAGCTTCACTGCATTTTTCAGCGGCATCTGTTGGTGAACCTATTCTCTTTACCGTTCCTTTAGAAAATATCGGAACGCAACGCGTGGATGTCGCACATGTGACCCTCACAATTAATGGAGAATTGCTCGAAGCGCCTGCCATGTCGCTCTTGCCAGGTGAAAGAAAAAATATTGTGGTGAGCTGGACGCCACCTGAAGCGCGAACCTATCCGCTTCTTGTTCAGGTAGAGTATGGAGAACAAAGCATCAGCCTTGATAGCGAGGTTGTCGTCGGACATCTTTCCGCAAGAATAGTCGGTGCAAAGCCGGGAGCATTTGCGCTGGGCGAACTATTTGGCATAACTGTATTGGTGAACAATGAATGGGGTGCAGTTCTTCCGGTGCACGTCGTGGCGAAGATAGCGCAGGGCTCCATCATTCACAGTGGCGAGAGCACAACCGTGCTTGCTCCTGCCGCAAGTACAGTACAAATCCCTGTCTATCTTGCAAGCAATGATTTGAAGCCAGGGCTTGCAAATATATCGCTTGAGGCACACTATGGGCAACGCGTTTCAACCGAAGAATATGAGGCAGTGGTGAGCATTTCTTCCATTAAGCTTCTCGGTGAAGGCGTCGAATCGGAGTCTGAAACATCGTGGAATTTGCAGGTGTCCCGTACGTACATTGCGCTTGTGCTTGCGTTGATTGTTGTTGCAGCCTGCGCAATATATATAAGGAAGCATTACAAACGACGAAGTTAGGGGAACTATGGAGAGATACAACAATCACGTCATCGTAATCTACGTCTTGATAGCGTTGCTTGCGGCATGGACGTTTTACGATTTGGTTACGACAGAGGATGAAGTCTGGACTTGTAGCAATGTCATATGTTCTTCCGTTGCCGGTCCAGAAGAATGGACTCGACAAAACTGCTTCGATGCGGCAACTGAGCAATCAGTGCAAACGGTTTGTCGCGTGCAAGTTGATGGTGTACCTCGAATAGTGCCGCTTGCTGACTTGAATTTGAGTGGTGTGCAAGTTTGCTCGCAATACTCCTGTGTGCAAGAAGTGCGGGTACGCGAAGTAAATTACCCGGTGAATGCGAGCAGCAACTGATAGGTGGTTGCAAGCTATCTCTCTGGTCAACCGTCGGCACTTTTCTGTCTCTGTTCACCGATTCATGTCACTTCTGGAGGAGCGCCTACAATTCGTGCACTTTTTCTGAGAGGATGATCAATTGCAGTAAGTGAGCTGGGACTTAACCATGGAATTTGCAATGCATTGCGGCAATGTCAGAGGGAAAGTTTTTTATATAGGTCTTTTCGGATAGAATTACTAATGGCAGAAATTTCCAACACGACTCTTGCAGTGCTTGTTGTGACGGCGCTGCTCGTCGTTGTTGGAGGCACTCTTCTCAATGGCGGTTTAACTGGCTTTGCAACATCGGATACAGGCACAGTAAACCTTACAATAAATTCCACGCTCGCAATTCAAGTCGCTCCAGGTTTGGGCAGTATTTCCTTTGGAACATGCAACCCACGACCAGGTGCAAGCTACTGGTGTTCATCGAACGACACTGCTGCATGCAGCGGTACAAACTCGCTCGGTAATTGTTCGGGCGATACAACGACGCCCCAATACATTCGAGTCGATAATGCAGGAAATGTCAACGCATCAGTCAACGTGACGAGTGAATGTACTGCAGCCAACCTGATTGGTGGTACAAGTCCCTTATTCCAGTTCGTGACAACTGCCTGTAATGGTACTGGAGTCTCGACATGGACTTCACTGAGTTCTACAACAGCTGCTGCATGTGACAATGTTGCGTACCGTGGTGGACAGATGCAGTTCTATGTGAATATCACTGTTCCAAATGATGCGAGCGGCGGTACAGGATCTTGTGCAGATGCGCAAGCAACCCTCACGTTCAGCGCAATCGCAGCGAGTTGAACATGACTGATGTTTCTCGAAATGTGGTGGCGATTTTGCTCGTCCTTGTGGTGGCAGTCAGTGGACTTGGCACATGGACTGTTCTTTCAGCAAATCGAGACCAGCACGTCTCTTCTGGATCGCACATAGGTCCGAGCACAGGTCATGTGAATGTAGCAATTGAGAATCCTCCTCGAGCAGATACGTCGGTACGTCTCACAGTAGCGGAGGCACCAACGAATGGTTGAGGTTTCAAATAAATCTCTTGCAGTGCTAGTACTGGTAGTGCTTGCTGTTGTAGTTGGCGGCACTCTTTTCACGCTGCAATCCCAGAAACAAGTCTATGGTATAACTGGCAGAGCCACCTCTGATACGGGTACGGTAAACTTGACCATTAACGGCACGCTCGCAATTCAGGTTGCGACCGGATACAACAGTATTTCATTCGGAACGTGCAGTCCAAGGCCAGGAAGTGCCTATTGGTGTTCCACAAATGATACGGATGCTTGCAGTGGTACAAACTCACTTGGAAATTGTTCGGGCGACAATGTAACTCCGCAATACATTCGCATCGACAATGTTGGGAACATCAATGCATCTGTGAATGTAACAAGTGAATGCACAGCGGATACGTTGATTGGAGGAACGAGTCCCTTATTCCAGTTCGTGACAACTGCCTGCAATGGTACTGGAGTCTCGACGTGGACCTCCTTGAGTGCAACGACTGCTTCGGCGTGTGATAATGTTGCATATTTGGGCGGTCAGATGCGATTCTATGTGAATGTGACTATTCCACAAGACGCAGTGGGTGGTTCAGGAAGCTGTGTAGATAATCAAGCTACTGTTACCTTCAGTGCGATAAGTGCAAGTTAATTTCTTTGCCTAGCTTCATTTTTCTTGTTGTGCTACTGAGCGCTGCATTAACGTTTTCTGTGCTGGAGTTTAGGTATTCGTTGCGTCATACGCATGAGGAGTTTTCTTTGACGAATAGCTTTTTATAGCCCAGAAAAGAGGTTCGTACATGCGCGTACGCACTGTGCTCTTGGTTTTTTTGCTCTCGATTCCCTGTATTCTTGCCATTGGGGTGCGTCCGCCGATTGTAGGGATTCAATACCAAGCAGGTCAAACCGTCGAGTTTCCCATTCAGATATTGAATTTGAATGACTTTCCTATTGAGCTCGAAACGAGAACGGCATCAATTGGCACAATAAGTCTCAAGGTGCCGCGCAGTATTCCTGCGCAAGGCACGGGTGAAGTCATAGTAACTTTGACGTTGCCTCAAACAATTGAACCCGGTATGAATTCTGGATACATCTTCTTTAAGGAAAAGTACGTCGATGAAACCACAGCGACGTTCCCTGTTCGAACAGAAGTGGGTGTGCGACTCGATATTTGGGAGCCATATCCAGGTCAGTATGCACGAATAACGGTGAATGCGCAAAGCGTTGAAGAGGGGAAAGATACTGTGCTTGGTCTTGTCGTAGACAACTTGGGTGAAGAAGCTATAACTGATGCGACAGCGACTGTCAGAGTTCTCAACGCAGGAGGCTCGCTGCAGGATGTGTTTACATTTCCCGACATAAATGTTGCTGGCGATAGTAATGATAAATTTACAGCAGTAATTCGCTCGAGTGGCTATTCGCCTGGAAAATACTTGCTTGCCGCGAGTATGCCGTATGGTGAGCGGGTAGCAACTATGAATTCGACTTTCATTGTAGGTACGCAGGATGTCGACATCCTTGGCATTGAAGGACCTTTCTACTTGGATAAGCCGGTGAACAAGTTTGCGGTACGTGTTGAAAATCTTTGGAACAAACCAGTTGATAATGTGTATGCGCAATTGAGACTTGGTGAAACGGTCTCTCCAACTTCATCAATGTCTGTATCGGCATTCGGCATCGAAACACTCTCAGGTTTTTGGGAAACGGTAGCGAATACACCGACTGGGGAAGTGCTAGTGAACGTGACGGTCTATTTCCCGAGTGAGGATGGAGGTACAGGGTCACGAAGCAAGCTCGTCCCGCTCACTATTTACAACCAAACTCCAGTGCAAGTGGTAGAAGAAGAGCCAGGGACTGTTTTGCCCCCGCTCCATCTCGCGTTTGCAATAGTTGCGATACTTATTGTGCTCTGCTTGGTTCTTATTGCCGTGCGAATGCTTGGGAAGAAGTCTACAAGTGATGCACCTGATTCGCAAGAAGTAACGACACCTAAGGATGGGAAGATTCCTCCGCCTTAACCATGAAAGTTGCCAACCTCGTCATTTTGCTTGGACTCGCAACAGTCGTCGCCAGCGGTTGCGCATACTTGTTGTTTTCCTGGAATGAAGATCGGCTGCCACCAAATGCAACTGCCATTCCCTATTTGTTTACAGTTTCTGACGCGCTCGGTGTCGATGCGGGTACGGATATTTTTCGATTGGGTAAGTTGATGCCTGGTACCTCTTC
>JACCDG010554035.1_pt1 | contig 15497 bp, 6 predicted proteins | sample 7442471 | NCBI WGS metagenome assembly JACCDG01 (sample SAMN15323444, study PRJNA562643) | freshwater metagenome | isolation source: river surface water | place: USA:Blue River Watershed | collected 2017-08-17
ATATAATCATGACTTTCTTGGTCTACCTGGGGAATGAAGTGTTGATTGAAGATTATGAGTAGTAACCATCTTATCTATCCATGTTTCTCCTCCATAGGGAATACCTTTGATCACAGAGCTACGAATAGATTCTAACACTTTTTTGTCTTCACTTGTATTGATCCATCTACGATAGTGAGCTGGAAGATCAGTTGGGAGTGTATCGAGTAACTTCTTTTCTTTTAGAGTTCCTAAAAGTCTTGTATGAGCACTCCCCCACTGCCAGTCCTCACAACTTGATACAAGCTTTGCTCGTACTGGATTACATTCTACATACTTAATGAGTGTAAGAAGATACTCATTACTTTCAACAAGAAATGATTTGTATCTTCCTTGGTAGAGATGTCCTGAACCATTGGTCTTAGTAAGTGCATGTACTTTTCTTGTATGAGAGTTACTTACTCGTTGCATAAAGGAAGTAAGGTCTCCGTCTTTCTTTGGGTGAAGTACTAAGTGCCAGTGGTTAGGCATGATTGTATATGCAAGAATACGCATGTCTATGAGTTCTTTTGTTTCAAGGAGTAACTTCTCAAACAGCTGGTAGTCTTCCTTTGTATTGAAGATAGTAAGTCTACCATTAGCTCTATTGATAACATGATAGACTTCCCCACCAACAGCAATACGAGAGGTACGTGGCATATATATACTATGACACAGATTTTATGATTAAATGGTGGCTGTCCCCATTATCTTATTATTAAGTTTTTGTAGCGTAGAAATAGAGTAGTTGGTTCTATAAATCCTATTAATAATAGCTGCTATTGAATTAAGAGTATCACCCTTTTCAACTTGTCCAGTTTGATAATTATACATTCCTGTCGGATCCGTATATATTATCGGATTGTTACGTGCATACGCATACGAGTTCATCTGTTGAGGGTCTGTAAGGTAGCTTTGTGGTAGTTTGTAGAGCATTGGATCCACAGATAAGAATGAATGCATCCTCGTATCCAGATACCTCGCATGCGCATACGTCAGTCCACTTACATCATCATACTCATGACTGGTGTATCCCTTGTTGTGGTAAGGGTTGTCGTTACGTTGATCCCTTTGTACATAGTTACCAAACACATCCGTAATATCCATCTCTACAATATCCCCCTTCTCATCTGTTTCAAGAACAGCAGTACCTAAGTAGTTAGAGTGTATATATGTTACTTTACCTGTAGTTGATTCATTATTCTTCTTGTAAGTATATGCTCCTACTAACATTCCATTAAAGGTGAAGTAGGTAGTACGTATATCTCTTGTAGTATCGTCAGTGTAGTTAGTGAATGGAGAATATACGGTATATGAAGTGGTGGTAGATACGGTTAGAGTATTTACTGTAGTGGTTGCAGTACTGGTAGCGAATGGGTATGCAATTGAAGGGAGGGCTTGTTGTGGAGGGACTAATTTTAAAAGAACTAACGGTTTGAGTATAATTAATGATAATCTTCAAACTCCCATTGAGCCATTCTTGAAATCTTAAGAGTAACATCATTCCAGTTTTCCGCTGTGCATGATTCTAAATAGGTTTCAATGAAATCAATAACTGTCAAAAAATTCCATTTTTTGACAATAACTAGATGTCTATTCGATAATATATGAATCATCTCTAACTCTTTCTCAATCCACTCAGGAGAACATACTTCAATTTGGAATAAATCTCCTCCTTCCTTATCAGCTTCTCCAACAATAAATTCAAGTGGAATACAAAAACTTATTTCATTCACAGTAATATCTCTAACATCGATTCCTGGATAATCACCAGATATAATCGAATCTCTTCTTAATTTTGGTTTAATCATAGTTTATTTTTTAATTTCTAAATGACCATTATTGACCCATTTACCTTTTGGTTGTAGACGTGATTCAAAGTTTGCCTGTCTGATATTAAGTTTATTTTTAAACTCAGGTGGTCTAAATTGTTTCAATCCATCTGAGGAAATATAAGCACGTCCATCACTTGAAACAATATAATCTTCACCAACCCATGCTTTACCAAGCCTTAATGCTTCTCCTTTACTAGCAGAACCAACACCAAACATTCCCTTGCCTGCTTCAGCACTTTTGATGAACGCTTCATCATTTAATGGTTTTACTTTAGAAAAATCATCTACTGCTCCAGAAAAAATTTTTCCAGAAAAAGAAGATGCTACCTTCCCAATCCCATACCCTGCTCCCGCTGTAACAGATCCTATGAGAACATCGTTAGTCATTGCTCTTCCATCAAAAATATCTCCACCTGTTAGTCCACGAGATGTTGCTCCAGCTGTAAGCCCACTTGCTCCACCTGCTGCAACCATGCCGCCAACAGATACTCCTGTCGCAGCCAGAGATGCCCCAAAGGTTGCCCCTGCAACAGCTCCGCTAATAGCACCTACTCCCATACCCTTTAATACACTCTGTCCTGTGTATGCAGCAGAAACACCTCCAATAGCAGCACCGATTACAGCTCCAGCAGCAATCTGTACCCACTGTCCATTTGGGTCTGTATACACCACCGGATTGTTGCGTGCATAACTATACGTATTAAGCTGCTGTGGATCCTGAAGGTAACTCTGCGGAAGACTATAGTTAAGTGGATCAACACTTAAGAAAGAATGCGTCTTTGTATCCAAGTATCTCGCATGCGCATACGTCAGTCCACTTACATCATCATACTCATGACTTGTATACCCTTTATTATGATACGCATTATCATTCCTTTGATCCCTTTGTACATAATTCCCAAACACATCCGTAATATCCATCTCCACTATATCCCCTTTCTCATCTGTCTCTATTACTGGAGTACCTAAATAGTTAGAGTGTATATAGGTTACTTTACCTGTTGTTGATTCATTATTCTTCTTGTAGGTATATGCTCCTACAAGTACCCCATTTAGAGTGAAGTAGGTAGTACGTATATCTCGTGTAGTATCGTCAGTGTAGTTAGTGAATGGAGAATATACGGTATATGAAGTGGTGGTAGATACGGTTAGAGTATTTACTGTAGTGGTTGCAGTACTTGTAGCGAATGGGTAACTAATTGGAGGGAGAGACTGTTGAGGAGGGACTGGGAGATTAATTGGAGTAGTGTCTACTATGTATCCTGCATAGATTGTGGTACCGGAAGCTATTGGGCCTACAGGAGAGAGGAAGGTAGCAGAGAAGGTAAGTGCTGGGGTAGCAGTCATATCAACGGTGGTGGTTGCGGTAGTTACAGAGAAAGATGGAATAGAGGTACGACTAAAGATAGAAGCAAGCATGTTGCTCTGTGTATAGGAGATGTGTGGAATGAGGATGGATCTAGTGAGTGTGATTGTTGTAGTACCAAGAGAATAGATCTTAGATGATGTTCCTACTCCGTCTGGATACAATTGTAGTGTAGGAGAAGAAGTACCGATATAGAGCTGATAGAGACTGCCGAGATCAAAGAAGAATGTTGATGTGCCTACTTTTGTACCATTGAGCAGTCCTGTTGTTGTGCTTGTAATGATTGTAGGAGTAGATGTACCTGCAGTTGTGGTTGCATAGCTTGAAACCAAAGTTGTTGCCATGGTACTTGTACCAAGTGTCTTTGGAAGTGCTTGGTAGGTCATCTGAAGTGATGAGATAGGAGAGTTGATGTATGGAAGTTCTATGTAACAGCTCTTAGTAGCCCCACCTTGTGTACCAAATGAACAGTCACCTTTTGTTGGAGTGGATGTTCCTTGCGTAAAGGTTGTGTATGTTACAGAAGGATCAAGAGGTACTGTAACTGATTGTGATGAAGTAGAGAGTGTAGCAGTTGATAGTGATATAGGGATAATCGAGAGTTCACCTGTCTTTACTCTGTAGAGTTCTTCAGCTGCAGCATCAGAGAGTACGAAGCCAGAGAACTGACTGACTACATCCTTTACTTTTGATTTTTGAGCAGTTACCACACAAGAACTTGTTGCTGATTGTCCGGGACAGGTACTTGTTGCAAATGGAAGTGCGTAATCAAAGATAGTATCGACATCAGAGTTGAGGCGAATAGGAGTACGAAGAAGCTCGTTGTAGGTATCTTCGCTCACTGCTTTTGTACTTGTCGCTTGTGCAAATGTAGAAGTTGAGTACGTAGCATTGTACTGAAGATCAGACAATAGCCCTGCTGGTACCAGAGAAAGATTCGTTACTACTTGAGTGAGCGTAGTTGTTGCAATATACACAGGAGTAGTGGAAGAGTGGTGTACGGTAAGCCAAAATCCAGGCGTAACAACACTATCGTAGCTAACAATAACTACACCAGAACTACCAGATGAATATGACCCGCCTCCACCTCCAAAATTTGCAGTTGCAGCTCCACCATAATTACCTAATCCTCCTCCACCAAGTCCACCAGATGCATGTCCGGTATTTCCATATCCGCCACCTCCACCTCCAAGATAATAATTACCCCCTGAGTATTGACCATGAGTAGATCCTGAAATAGGATTAATAAACCCTATTCCTCCCCCGCCCCCCAAACCAGCTCCACCATTACTCCCATTTCCTCCAGCACCTGCTCCACCCCCCATTCCATTACTTGCTCCAGTGCCTCCTGTATAACTCATGCTTGTACCTCCGGTATAAGTTCCACCAACCCCATCTCCTCCCTTAGAAGCAATGAGTGTGTCGAAGCTTGACGTAGCACCAGCAGCACCAACTATAACTGAATACGAGGAAGAAGCCATTGCAAATGTCGAATTATAAACATACCGCCCTCCACCTCCTCCAGGACCTCCATTTGATGCTCCTCCTCCACCCAACACAAGAACTTTAGCAGGGAAATAGTTACTTGTTGAAAATGTTCCAGTTGCAGTAAATGTATGGTAGTAAACAGAACCAAGATTAGTTATAGTTCCTCCTGTAGAAGTTGCAGTTGATGTGGCAATATAGTCCAGTGAATCCCATTCAGTTGCCCAGTGCCCAGGAATAGTAGTTGTAGAAATATTTGTAACAGTAGATGTTGAAAGTGTTACGGGTAGACTAGATCTAGAAAATACCGGATACGTAGCAAGTACAGTTGAGAATATTCCCGGTAGTTGTTGGCTAGTTGTTGCTATATAGTAGAGCGTACTCGTTGCGTGATATGTAGTGACCCAATGACCTGGAATATACGGGTTATACCGCACAATCACAACACCATTTTGTCCTGCTTGTGAAGGTGAACCCGTAACCCCTCCAGCACTTCCTGAACCATATGCTGTCGAAGCACCGCCAACAAGACCACCTCCACCACCGACAGCATATGTAGTAGAAGATCCTGTAATTGAATTTGAGAGACCATATCCTCCAGCGGCACCATAATTTGCCGCACCAACATAACTTCCACCTACACCACCGGCACCACCACCACCAGCGCCACCTGAACCACCTGAATAAGTTGTAATATCTCCACCGTTATACCCTTGAACTGGTGTTCCTGTAGCAGAACCTCCTGACTGATTTGCATTTTGTCCTGCAGCACCACCACCTGAACCACCAATACCACCATTCATTACTCCAAACGCACCATACCCTCCACCTTTAGCAATTTGCCCGAAAGCAGATGAGTCTCCACCAGTTTGACCTACTGAATTTGTAGAAGCTGAGCCACCTGATCCAACTACAATAGAATATGGCTGTGTTAACAGATTTGTTGACGTGCTGTAGATATAACCACCAGCACCACCTCCGCCAGCAGAAAATCCAGTCGCCACAGAACCACCCGAACCACCACCACCCACTAAGAGAGTAGTTACTGAAATACTTGTTGAAGGTGTAAATGTACCGCTTGCTATAAACGTATGTACATAATCACCTCCAACTTGTGTAATCACACCTCCTGTTGAAGTTGCTGTTGTTGTAGCTATATAATCAGTTGAATAGTATCCGGGATCAACACTATATACATATGCACCGGGATAAGCATTTAATGTAGTGCTTACAGCAAAGAATCCTGGGATTGTGGTGGTGCCTGTTGTTGAAGCATAATTAATATTAGGTAGAGTAAGTATCCCTTTATGGACCATCCAGAATTCTTCTACACCCGCTTGACTAGGAACAAACCCTGTAAGATTACTGATGACATTTCTAAAGAATGATATACGCGCCTGTTTATCACACTCAGTGGTGGATGCGTTCGCTTCACACCATGGGGTACTGGTTGCTAAGAACACTTGGGATATGTCATATGAATCTCGTAGTGTTGTAGAAGCAAACTCTGCGTATGCTTCCGGAGAAATAACCACAGCTGTTGTAGTCCCAACATTTACAAGACTAGAACTATCATAAATTTCACCGAAGTATGCTGAGATAGCACTATCAATTGCTGAAGTAAAGATAGATGAAGTAGCATTCGTTACCCCTGAGACAAGTGTTGTAGAAGCAAGAGTGAGTTTAGGAGTAGCAACAAGTGCTTTAAGTGTAACGGATGTCGCTTGCCAAGGGTATACAGACCCATTTACAACATATTCACTGCTATTGATAATGAGAGCTGTTGTTGTTGACCCTGCAAGTCTAGCTATAACAATAGAAGTAACGTCAGTATCAATTCTACTACCGTCACTTGTCACTGTTGATGAATACATTTCATTATAAAGCTGATTAAGCTGCTCATTAATATATGCATGTCCATCAATTGGTGGTAATTCTGAACCTCTTGAGGATTTACCGACAATAAGTGGTTTCTCTACGGGTTGTGGTGGGATGGAGGCTGAAAGAATGTAATTGACTGTAGAACTGGTAGCTACCGGCAATACGAAAGAAGAATTGGTTACCATACAGCGAGTTTTAGCAATTGACCCAAAATATTCAAATGCTCCAGCATTACAAACAGAAGACCCATACAAGAACCATGTACCAGAATAAGGATTATATTGATAACTATTTGTACTCAAGTAACCAGTAAGATCAAACGTTGCATTAGTTATATAGTCAGTTAGATTATTTGGAATACTTGCAGCACCTAGAGATACAAGATAGAGCTCCTTAAGTGCATTCTGGGACAGGGTTACTTTTTTATCATACAAAGCAAAATCCTTAAGCGCCACCATATACTCAGTTGATGATGCAAGTTTGACACTGAATAGATCTGTAATGAGCGATTGATAATTTTCAAGTGTCACCTGAGTGATGCATGCTTGCTGTAATTCAGTAAATGCGGATTGAGTTACATAATATGGAAGTATATTGAAGTAGGTAAGTCGTAGCTCACTTAGATTCTGATTAGTATATTCTGTAGTGAAATAGAGTCCTGAATAATATGTGGAAGTAGCGGTACTTGTGCCAATTCCTGTTATATTTGGCACTGTAATATTCCCAAGCGTAGTTGAAGTTGAAGTAAACTCTCCAGAGTTAGAAGGAAGACGTGCCTTTGCGGCAAAGACATACCACATTTCTTCAAGTGCTTTATCGGCTAACAAGTAACCATTTTCTTTATAAAACTTTTCAAAGACTACTTTCTTTGCTGTAGCGCAAGAAGTGGTGAGTGATGTACACCCAGTAAGTACAAGAAGTGCTCGCACTTTACTTGTATCTGTTAAACCAACTTGAGTAAGTGATGAGTAGGTACTACTAGAAACATATGGAAGGTCTTCATACTCACTCATTGGGACCACAATACCTGTTGCTACGAATGTGTTATATGAGTTGATTGTTGCATTTTTTACTTTTAGATTACCTGTGAGACTAGTTGCAATACTACTTGTAGCAAGTCCAACGTATGTAGCAGGGATGAGATACTCCCCTGTTACAATTTTGATTAAGTCAACAACAAGGCCATATGTTGCAATTGTACTTGTACTTCTGTTATTAATATCGTTACCAATTAGTTGTCGTGTTGTTGATGCGGTACAAATCTGACGATCAAGTGATGTGATTTCAGTTGCACAAAATTTACTAATAAAAGGTGAACCGTAATATTTATCAACAAGAGCAGTAAGAGTTGGTTTATCGAGTAGTGCAAGTGAACTGAGTGTATTGTATGTAGACGTCGCAATGTATGTGCTCGATGTTGCAAATGGTGTAAGAAGGTCACCTTGAGTGAAGGCTGGGGATGTTGAAGAACTTGTGGCTGGAGTTGCTCTCTGTGAGACAACAGTAGTAGCAGTTACAACTTTCTTAATCCTTTCACCATTTTCGTCATAGGTATATGTTTCAAGACCATTTGAACTTGATGCGGTGAGCATCTGATTGAGCGCATTCCATGTGTAGACATTGTCCCCTGCCTGAGTCTTGTTCCCCTGTCCATCATAGGTAATGTGGTAGCCTCCAATGGAAGTAGCTGCATGTGCATTTTGTGTTCCGTCCTGACTATAGCGATACAAAACATCATTTTCTTTTAGAATGTTTCCGATTGGATCATACACGAGAGTGTCTACAACGGCGCTTCCACCATCATATGAAGTGGATACTTGTGTAAGTCGTACGAGATTATCATAGGTAAGTGTGTCACTCTTTGTATGTGTAGTTCCTGCTATATCTTTGTAAGTAGAAAGAATACTACTTGGAGTAAGAGCATCTTTATAAGTGAATTCGTCTTTATAAAGTTCTACCTGATTAGCTACTGATGAACATCCTGTGGAGTTAAAAAGGTATACTGATTTTGCAAGTTTTGGACTAATAACCCCATCTGCTGACGTACTGGTGTAAGTATTACAGAATTGAACCCCATTTCCATAGGTTAGCGATGAGAGTGAATTGAGTGAATTGTATGTTGAACCGGTAACAATATTTTTGGTTGTTCCGTTTGGAGATAGATACGTAAGTGTCGACTGCTTGCCATCAAGTGTATAGGTGTAAGTAACCTTACCACTATCAGGATAGGTAATAGTTTCTGGATTACCATAGATGTCATAGGTATAGGATCGTGCAAAACTCTTAGAACCTATAACCATAGTTTCATTACTTACCTTACCGGAAGTATCATATGTAAATGTTGTGGAAGATGTTGTATCTCTTGCAACAGTACATGGTGCAAGGTAGTTATTTGAACATCCGGTGTAGGCAAAGGCAACAGTGCTTGTACCAGATACACTATCAAGAAGTGTTCGTGTTGTCGGGCGGCTTAATGCATCATAGGCATAGGTAGTAGTACCGAGGGGTCCAACCTTAGAAAGGAGATTACCTAGTATATTGTATGTGTATGAGTAGATAGTAAACGTGGTATCAGTTGTTGGATGAGGATCTTCCTGATATATGAGAAGCCCATTTGAAAGATATGCAAAGTTACGAGTGTTACCGTTTGCATCAGTGATACTGGTAAGTTTATTCTGAGGTGTGTAATTATAGTTCGTTGTATACGTGCTTGTTGCGTTATATTCTCTTACTTGAGAGAGATTACTATTTGCATCATAAGCGTAGAACTTTTTGTGCTGAGTTGAAGCATTATCATAGACCGTCAAATTTCTTGCACCATACTGGTATGTGAGTGTTGTACCAAAAACAGATTTTGATATCACTCTTCCAAGACCATCATAGGTGTATATACTACTACCGTTTGAAGGTGTATCAGTAGTAAATCCATATCCCGTTGTTGTATATGGGAGAGAAGTTGATATGACATTACTATTTGCATCGTACTTGGTATCTTGAGTAGAAAAAGTATCCGGCAGTGTTTCTTTTTTTGACTGAATGAGTCTTCCATAACTATCATACACTTCAAGTGTTCGCGCGCTTGTCCCAAGATTTCCTAATCGTCTTCCATACACTGTAATTCCATTTCCATAGACATAGTTAGTTCTTACTTCATCTGTGGTGCCTCCTGCTGTGTTAATAAGATATGAACGTGTTACTTTCCCTAATCCATCTGTTTCTTTTACTGACGTGATACCATCTGGTCCTTTTGAAGTAAGAAGATTAAGAGTGTATGGATCGTATGTGAGAGTTGTAGTGCCATTAAGCGCATCAACTTTCGTTATTGGAAACGTGTATGAGCTATCATAGGTGACTTTTGTTTTATTGTTTAATCCATCTATGCTTTGAATAGCATTTCCTGTAGGATCATACGATATTTGCGTGGTGCTCGTAGAATTAATTGTTCCGTTAGGATTATAGACTGTATTTGTGGTACTGGTGAGCGCGCCCTTATCAACCAGCCCAAAAGGTAGACCGTCATAGTAATAGTTAGTTGTGCCAATAGATATACCTGCGTAGTCAGTGCTAACTTCTTTTACAAGTCTTTGAGGGCGAGTGTTTGAGTACTGATACTGTGTTGTAATTACATCAGTTTCTCTGTCAGTAATCGTTGAGGATGCAAAAGAAACAAATGGTTCGATATCACCATACTTATACGATGTCTTGATGAGGCGCTTGGTTTCATCATAGAGACTCTTACTTCCTGAGGATACGAATGATCCATCACTGTTATATGCATTTACTATCTGTGAATCAAGATAGGTGAATGAAGATGACGCATAGCTGTATGTTGTATAAAGTGAAAGATTTTTATTAACCAGAGTAGAAGAGCCACTCGAAAAATCAAATGTGTCTGTTCTATATGCACGACCAATGTTGTAATATGAATCCCCTTTTTCACCAGTCGCGTAATCATCACCATTTCCTTGATGGTAGTAAGTTGTTGTTTTATTTTTGCCATCTATCACTTCGACTTTACCAAAGCCTGCAAACTTATGATCTCGAGGACTTGTAGCATCAAAATACATCTGACCATTGTAAAAGTTGTATCCAACACTATGAGGATTAGCATCAGATACTGAAAGCTTCTCAGTTGTTGTGGCCACAATATACATTGGAACTGGGAGTGTCGGATTGAGTCCTGACTGTGTAGTCCATCTGTATGAAACATCAAGTGTAGAACCAAGGGAAGTATTTACTTTCTTGAGCACATCTTGCTTCTTTGTGTTATTGGTAGCTCCATCATAGTCTGTCGTTAGATCACCGTTGACGTCATATTCTTTAGTATTCTTAGTTGTCAGATTTGAAGTATAACCATCTGGACAACCTGAATATGAAACAACATAGCCAGATAAAGTAGAGCTAGAAACAGCAAAAGATTTACCTACATTTATATAAACTTCATTAATTGTTTGGTTTGCTGGGCGGATGCTTGGCGGAGCCCAAAAACCGTCACATGGTGGAATCGCATTATAGTTTGACGTGTATGAGCGAACAGCATCAACAAGTCCGTCATTATTTACATCAATAAAACGAACACCTGTATCAAAATACATAGAAGTAGTGGAAGCAATCTTTGCATCATATGTAAAATTAGGAGATGCTTCATAACTAATCCCGTTATTAAGAGAAACAGTATATAGAGTAGAGGTTGCTGTAAACTGTTTTACAATTACATCTTGAAGACCATCTCCATTAACATCTGATAACTGACTACTTGCAACAGTAAAAGAGAGACTACTTGTTCCAGAGTAATCAAATGTATTATTTGTTGTATTAATGGCAACACTGCTTGTACCGTACAAATCATTGTAAACAATATCATCAAACCCATCTCCATTAACATCAGTTATAACCCCCTCTTGAGTCCACCACCACTGAGAATCAGCCATATATCGAAGTGGTGGTGTAACCATGCCGGGGATAAGGTTCCTAGTGTAGTAATAAAGATTGGAGTCCGGAACAGAGAATGCTCTAGAGTAGAATGATCCTCCTTGATTGTATTTAAAATTAATTGTCGGTCCACTGCTATACACTCCATAATTCACATCGCTTTGCATTAAATCTTTCTTGTAGTCACCATTGATATCAACAGGGAAATAGTTATCTCCAGCATTATATAAGTCCAAAATACCATCGTTATTAGTATCAATAACAACATTCGTAGCAGTATTAATCCCATACGGGTTTACGGTATTTGAAATAGTTCCAGAGAGTGTGGTTGAGGAATTTTCATACTCAAATGTTGTTTTTGGTAACACCGTCCAGTCATCATTAGTACTTAGATGCTTTTCTTCTACACCTTGCAAGAGTGAACGCACTCCATTTGCACCTGTACCATACGTAAATGAAAAGTATGCATTATCCCTGCCATTTGTAGATACTTTTATATATGATACTCGCTTGGTATCTATAGTCTTAAAACCATATTTATAACTTATGAGATTATCACTCTTGTTTTCAAGATTAAAAGTAACCAAGTTAAGGGGATGAGCAAGGGCATGTTCTGTATATGAAATAGTGCTTGGATGTACTGTTCCAGAATCCTTTACATAGTCATAAACAATTCCGTTTCCAAACTTATCCCTGACTTCAGTCAAATACCATCGTCCAATCTTTGTCCCGCTATCGTTCTGAACACGACTAACGTACGAATTACCAAAGTAATACGTAGTTCCATCACGGTCAGTCATTTGCCAACTACTGCCTGTAAGCGTGTAGTTTGCATACGAACCATCGTCTATTTTTTGTTCATAATTGAGACCATTTGTTGAAACAAGTTCTCCGTGGAGTGACGATACAAACGATGTGCTTGTTGCATAGAGTTTATCTGTTCCAAATTTTGTAGTTCTTTCAATATATGGAATACTCATCACCCATCCATATCCAAACCACCCTGAATCGTTATTCTGAGAGTTGTATGAAAGTGCTAGTGATGGGGCAATTCCATTTCTTCCAGCAGGAATTGTAAGAGGATAACTGTAGGTAAGTGCCCCTGTTGATTGATCAACTCCTTGTGAGCCTTGCGTCTGAAGACGGGTTGCTTTGTTCCCTACTGGATCAAGGGCGGCACTGGACCATACGTCGTTAGAAGCAGTTGCAGCTGCATACACGATAGCTGATGTAAGTGGTGTTGCTAATTGAAGGAAAATAAGAAAAGCACTCACTATGAGTGCTTTTCTTATCTTGAGAGAACGAGAGACAAAATGGACCGCTTTTGAAAAAGATACTTTGATTATGTTCAAACCAAAAGCAATATACTTCATAAAATATGTAATTGAAAAGATTATAGCATGAAGTGCAAACAATAATCTACTTGACGTAGTGCTAGATTATATTACATTTTAAGACCTATCTGCTGTCTGACTTGTGCTATTGTCTCTCTCGCTTTTGATTGTGCACGAGCGCCACCATCTACTAGAATAGCTCGTAGCTTGTCTTGATTATTCATCAAGTCATCAAAGACTTCTTTCTTCCCTTCTCGCCACTTCATGATTGTTGCCAAGAGGTCGTCCTTTGCTTGTTTGTAGCCATAGCCACCATCTTCAAACTTTGCACGAAGAGCCTGCACTTCCTCATCAGTTAGGAAAAGTTTATGAATGTTATAAACATTGTTAGTATCTGGATCCTTTTTTTCTTCTGGCGCTTTTGAATCTGTTACGATACCCATGACAGATTTCTTCACCTCTTCGTCTGTTCCAAATAGTGAGATGACATTTCCTTTACTCTTACTCATCTTAGCCCCATCAACTCCAGGCACAGTGGCAACAGCGTCCATGATGTGCTCTTTTGGAAGTTTGAACTGCTCTACATTCCATGCACGGTTATAGAATCCTGCGATATCACGTGCATACTCAATATGTTGCTTCTGGTCCTGACCAACAGGTACAACGTCAGCTTGATAGATAAGAATATCTGCCGCCATAAGAACTGGGTAATCAAAAAGCCCGACATTCACCTCCTTGTCTTTTGCTTCATGATCCTTGAACGCATGCGCACGCATGAGGTACGGCATAGTCACCACATTATTAAAAACAGTAGCAAGCTCAGTGTGCTCAGGAACTGATGACTGACGGAAGAGTGTCGCTTTAGTAAGGTCTAGGCCGCATGCGATATATGCTGCAGCAATCTCAAGAGCACTCTGCTTAAGTGCATCCTTATCCTTCACCGTAGTGAGCGCGTGGTAGTCAGCCACGAAGATATATGACTCATATTCACCACTATTTGCGAGCTCTATATTCTGCTTCATCGCACCAAAGTAATTACCAAAATGAAGCTTCCCTGTTGCCTGAATTCCCGATACTAATACTTTTTTCATTGCTTTGTAGTATACCAAGATATCCTTTTTATGTCTCTACTCCGTAAAAAATGAACTACTCGCTAGGTAATAATTTTTTCTTCTTTTTCAATAAATCTCCCAACATATGAACCAACAAGAATACCTACAAATGAAAACATGAATCCGATAAATGTACTTGGGACTTCTGTTTCCAATTCTCCGGCGATGAACCATGAAGATATTCCAAGGACAATAGAGACAAGAGCTCCAAAGCTGTTTACTTTTGATGAGTAAAGTCCAAATGCAAGCGGTATAAACCCTGCAACAAGAGTCACTGAGTATGCCCCACCGACGAGTTCATAAATGTGCGCATCTGGATTACATGCAAGAATAATTCCACCAACTGCAAAAATCCCAACACCTACCTGAATAATTATCATACGCAATCTGTCACTCATTTCTTTAAAGAAGGGTTTGATAATGTTCTCAGAAAGAAGTGTAGCTGGGGCAAGAAGCGCACCAGAAGCTGTAGATAAAATAGCAGAGATAAGTGCACCAAAAAATATTATCTGCAGGAGCTCACTTGTATGTTCACTAATTAATTTCGGAATAAGGAGTTGAGAATCTGTCTGCAGAATATCTGGATAGAGGTGCCCCGCAATTGTTGCAATCGCGATAGGAATCATAACTATTGTGAAATAGAGAAGTCCCCCAATGATTGATGCCCACATACTCTCCTTTTCATTGCGCGCACTCATGGCACGCTGATAGATGTCTTGCTGTGGGATGCTTCCAAAGCCTTGCGTCATCAGTGCAGTAAAGAACACAACCCATGCAAGCATAGAATCTGTTTGTGGGAAAATAGTAAGATGTCCTTCTGGAATAATATTCATAAAACCAGATATTCCTCCAACAAGAGGAAGTACAGCAACAAGGATTACGATAAGCCCAATGATAATAATTGCAGACTGCACCGTATCATGAAGTGCAACAGAAACCATCCCTCCGAGAATTGTGTAACATGCAACAACAATAGCAGCGATAACTACCCACGTCGTAATTGCAAGCGCAGGAATAATCGTATGTAAGACAACACCGAGTGCTAAGAACTGTGCAGCCACCCATCCAAAGTAACTCACAATAATTACTGAAGAAAGAAATATTGCAATAATCGTGTTGTACCGCGATTTGAAATAGTCACCGATAGTGAGGAAATTGAGGCGGTAGAGTTTGCGATTAAAAAAGATACCGGCAATAATAAGACAGAGTCCAGCACCAAAAGGATCTTCGAGAACATTTGAAAAACCACCTTCTGCAAACTTGCTCCCTGCTCCTAAAATACTTTCACTGCCAAACCATGTAGCAAACACGGTTGAAAGTGCCATATAAAATGGGAGTGAACGTCCAGCAAGCACATAGTCTTCAGAATTTTTTACCTTACGTGCAGCATAGACTCCGATTAAAATCATCACTATTGCATACACAAGGACTGATATTGCAAGTACCATATAAATACGTTATTTAGGTTATATAGCTATTAGTGTACATGAGATATCGGAAAAGAAAAATACAGAGGATGCGGCCGAAGGCCGCA
>JACCDG011180083.1_pt1 | contig 15495 bp, 15 predicted proteins | sample 7442471 | NCBI WGS metagenome assembly JACCDG01 (sample SAMN15323444, study PRJNA562643) | freshwater metagenome | isolation source: river surface water | place: USA:Blue River Watershed | collected 2017-08-17
AATGAAAGTATCATTTTCGTATAGGGTTGTTTTGATTGTATAAGCATTATTTACTATTTTTGCTTTATATGCCTTGTGTAATTTGTTTTCGGGGTGGGTTTTTGATATTTGGATTGTTTATACGTGTTCAAGATATACTTATGCGGTTAACAGAATGGCCTTTTATGTCAAATCTATGCTGTATAAAGATTATAGCCCAAGGATACAATGAAACGCGATCGAGGATTGTATGGATTTATGGTATTACTGAATCATCATCAAGAATTGCGTGGATTTAATAGATTTATTGATTTGCGATCTATGTATATTCGCCCGAATTGTATGAACTCATCGTAAAAATAAGGTATAATTGTTGGTAAAAAAGCCTTTTTTTACTGTGTCGGCCGCCAGTATCCGCTTCGCGGATAGTGTATAAAGTATGTTTCCCGTCGCTGGTATAATGGTTCATTGAAGAGATCTTTTGCCGTTTTTCCACAAAAAGATGGGGCTTTAAGTGCGTGAGCTGCGCAGCGTAGCGGAGCTGAGGTAATAGTCTGATTAAAGTTTTCAGCTGAAAATTCTCGGGATCATCGTCGGCTTTCAGTATTTTTTGCTTGGACTTTTGGGCCGTTTCAGCGGAGAGTTTGGGAAAAGCGATTTGCACTCAGGATTTTTTTTCGGATGTTTGTAAAAAGTTTTTTCTGAATTGGTTTGTAAAATTTTTTTCTTAAAGTGTTGGTAAGAAATGTTGGTAAAAAAGATTTCTGTTTATGAGGGCGAAATAATTAATTATATTTACTATGTCTGCGTACTGCCGGTGAACAGAAAAGTGAGAGCGAAGCGGCGAGCACGACGGCCAAAAGGCGAGCGAAGCGAGACGTTGGGCTAGAGCGCAGCTAGTTGCGAAGCAACACGGAGCAACAATGCGCAATCATAATATCAATTGTGGGCAAGCAATCGTATTCATAATCACATTTCATGCATCTATATGTCTGGGTTCGCAATATTGTATCTAACGCCGGATAAGCATCCTCGGTTATTATATGAGCAATTACACCCGATGATCTACGTGAGGACCACGTTAAGTCAATTTCAAGCATCCTGATTAATATATCATTTGGATGGGTTTCCCATACCAGAAATGCAATCTGCGGGTATGCTACGTACAGATGCATTAAATCCAAATATATTACATAAGATGAATAGGGCCACAAAGTCATATATTCACGTAATCCATTCGTTGTTGTTACCATTCCGCAATGCTTTTGGATGAAATGAGCCCATAAAATGCCATCGACAACGCTATCTATTAACTGATTGCACTCATTGCAAATATACGTTGATTTAATGGCCGAACTGAAATAAATGGCCCGCAAACGATCCATTGTGTTTATGTGTTTGTTATATTCAATTTCCACGCGGGCATTCAAAAAATAATGCGTTTGATATAATTTAAAGGTGTTCAGCAATATATATAATTCCATCTGAAATATGTTTTTGTTCGATATTCAATGTGTTCAGTGATTGACTATCAGCCAATTAACTTATTTTTTCATTTTAGGCCGTAATATCATAAGAGTGCCAATGACGGCCATACTATTTCTTATAATGCATATATTACATATTTGTAAAGGCCGTCATTGGCACTCTTATGAAGTGAAGTACGATCAATTAATTTTATTTTTGTGCGGAATGACATTGCTCGTAATGTCTCGCAATTATCTCCATTGTTGGCAAACAATCATATTCTCCTGTGCAATCTGGAAATGAACATTTATATGCTTGATTTTTCATCATATGATCCATTAACGGATATGAGTCCTCTCCCAACAAATAATAATAATATGCTCCATTCCATTGCTTGTCGCCTCCTATATCATTCTTGGCTAATAATGTTAAAAACCTCTGTATACCCGTTTCCCATCTCAAAAATGGAACCTGGGGGTATTTGTTTGCGGTGCGTATACAATCAAAGATCACATCTAACACTGATTTTCCATGGTATTGAAAACATCCCACTGTAACGCCCATGTCTATATCATCGCTGTTCAACGATCTCAAAAGCCAAATATTTTTTTCACTACAACTGAAACCATGATGCCACAAAGATAAATCATCTTGCTTCTTCATGTGATTATTGCACTTAATGCAAACAAAGAGCCCTCTTAGGGTATATCTGTAAAATAAGTGCCGAATAATGTTTAAGTTCATCTGCGTACAGCATTAATCATCTAAAACATGATAACATTAATTGACAATTTATGGTACGATGCAATGATTCGTAATGTGATTGAACATGATATCAACTGTTGGCAAGCATTCAAATGTACAATCGCATCTCATACATTTATACGATGCAACCATTAATTCCTTTTTCATTGTATCGGAGAATAATTCTTCGCTCATCTCTCGTACATTATATTTGCTCATAACACACGTTACAGGCATATAATCAGAGTATTTGGTTAATATGTCCGTTATATTTGTTTCGCAATCTAACAATAGTAAATGCTCGAATGATTTGATTATTATATCGATATTTATCCTCAATAAATCCGTATCTATGTTGGGATTATAGACCCGTTTTCCATCGGAATATACCCACATATATTTAGTCCCGCCGTGCATATATGTGCCCACGTTCAGATGATAATTTATGGAATGATCCAAACATGATCTCCTTACGTCATTCGTCACCATATATGTCCAGCACATTTTGCAGAATGCACCATATTTTCTTGTACTGAATAAATGAGATAGTATTGAATTCATTCGTACTTAAGTGTTCTGACAATCAAATTTTGCTATTGCAAACGATATTATTATAATGGAGCCGGCGGAGTGTCCTCCTTTCGAGGAATTAAAAAATATGATTGATAAAGGGGTTCCTTTATATGCATGTGAATTTGCCCTGAAAACGCAGCGAGGACGACGGTGAGGGCATCGCCCTCACCTAGAGCGGAGTCAGTTGCGAAGCAACTAAGAAGTACTTAAATAGGCCGCGCGACGAGGATGGGAAACCATGTACTAGTGCTCCTTGGCCGTTCTGGTAAAGAGTAGCAATACTCATAAATTAGGTTTATTTTTTGTTTTGGTAAAATCCCCTGTTACAATGCATAAAAGTATATTATGGATGAGCTTAAAAGAGTGTTTTAACCTTATATAACATGTGCCACCATGTGATAGTTACTAGTTATTATAGGCGACTCCCGAACTAAGGACGAAACAACTGGCACACATTGTACAGGGGTAAAAAATAAGTTTTGAGCTAATACAATATATTGTATTTTGTTAGTCTGTGTATATTACTATTGTTGGCTTTGGCGAGCTACCTAACTGCTTAGTTACTGATATAGTGAAATCATTCTCTTCATACTTTAATACTTTTATATCAAACAAATCCGAACTCTCATCCAATATCATATAAAATTTATTCCACGTTTTTCCTGCTCTGACCTTTTTGCCTATGAGTTTATAACAATAAGGTTGAATTATACTATTTATCATTTTCACTACATTGTCCTTGTTTGGTGGATCTAAGTGTTTGATCAGCATATTGCCACCTTTATGCAATTCTTTCATTAACGGTAGTATATCATCGATGAGCAATTCTTTACCATTGAATATACTCAAAATCTTATTTATTGTTACATGGCGGCCTACTGCATTATCTAACTCAGTTTTATCGTCGTCGGACATACATTTCATTTGTTCTTCGCGGATTCTGTTCATAGTTTCGTTTGAAAGATTTCTGTAAGGGGTTTTACTATACGCTCTTAGTACTTTGGGATCACTATACTTCTCAACAAACACAGGATCATCAAATAACTTCATTCTAGCCTCCTTTGCTTTTATTCTTTCAACACCTTCCACTAAATTATGTTCAAATCCATAAGTTTTCAATAAATTGTACTTGTCTATTGCCGGCCTATCTTTTGCAGAAATCCTCACTCTATTTTTTGTTAGCTTCTCATACTCATCATAAGTTAAATGCGGAGCATATGCAATTTTGTCGATCGTTGTTTGCTTTACATTCTTTTTTATGTCATTATAAACTTCATTGTCTTTTTTATCCACTTCACTTACAACTTTATCCCGTTCTGTAACTTCATTGATTACCCCACCTCTGTCAGTAAGGTATTTTAGCACAGTTTCGAAAATGTTTATCCGATTCATGTTTACTATGCGCTTACAATGAATTACCCACTGTAATAGCGGGCTATTGGGGTTCTCAAAATACATATTTTTGCCATTTAGATCAAGTGTAAACCCTTCATTAATATAATCCTTAGAATTAAACTTAAGCCGCAATTGCTCATCTGCAAATATATCTTCAATTGTTGTTGGCAAGTTTAATTTTCTAGTCGCATCACAGAGCACTATTTCTTTGGTTGACGGGTGGCGTACTCGTCTAAGGGATTGGATTACATCAACTGCAGTAGGACCGTAGCTATCAATGAAGCTATAAATCCGATCGAAATGATCCTTTACATCAAAGCTTATGCCGGCGCTCATGCATGGGCTGGCAATAACACAATCATACTTCACCAGTTCGGTGTTAATATTGGCTATTATCTGAGAATTATCATCATTGCCATGTATGCCCAATATGTTCTTTTTGGTCTTCCTCAATAAATATTCTTTTAGGGCCATCACTAACTTCTCGCCGCCAGTCACACTTACATAGGCTCTTTTGCCGCTCCTCAAATAATCGGATATATTTTGGCGGAATTTGGCATAACTCTTATGAATCATAATAGCAGGGTTCCATTGTGTTACTGGCTCATTTATCCATACTATTTTGTTTTCTGAAGGCGCCAACACTTCATAAGCCTGTATAGTGGGCTCATCAATTAGTGCGTCAGTTATAATGCATTGGTTGCAATTCCTCAACAAATTCTTCAATACAACTCTATTAAGGCCTGTATTACTCTTGCCAAGTCCGGACAGGTTTTGTTGGGCGAAACTAACAGCCTCGTCAATTATCACCATATCGATTTTATCATCAACGTCATAATCTATTCTGTTAAGACTTTCTAACTGGACAATCATTCTATTGTGTTGGCTGATGCTGATTTTGTGGGCTTTTACATCATTGTATTTCTCGAATATGGAAGTGTCTGAGTTTTCTCCGTTTAATAGCCTGTAAATAGCAGTGGCTAAATTTACTCTGTATGTGATGATAACACAACTGAAGTTTGGCTTGTTTTTGATGGCGTTTAATATTAGTTTGTAAATCTGAGTTGATTTACCGCTTCCTAACTCGCTTTTCAAATACAATCTAGTGAAATCTATTACTGTTTCGGCAATACCAGCCAAATAATCGCTCTTTGTATGAATGTTTGCGGCCACTTGAACGGGCAGATATTTCTCGTATTTGTTGAATGTGTGGATGACTTTGGAACGGTTCGGGCTAGATAATGGTTGGCGCCTACAAATTAGTCTAACATCTCTTTCTGACATTACTGCAAATAAATTCTCGTTCTCATGCTTGTTTCCACATACATAGCAAGGCTTACTATGATCCACTATAAGGTTTATAAAGTTTCCCTTAACATTCCTTACTTCTATCCCATTGACTCTTAATTTATTGATTTCGGCTTCGGCGCTCATTGCGAGTGATTCATTTACATCAACAATTAGGCTTCTATTCTTACTATGTTTTGTTTTACAGTTTTCCACACATTTATATGTTTTCATTGGAATTAGTGAATATGATGGGTAAATATATCCTACTAATGTTTCAGCGTCGAATTTCGCGTTCTCTTTTCCTTCCAATTTTAATTTGGTAGTTTTCCCATATTTATGGCTTGTGTGAACCCTCAAACAATGATTCTTCTCATACACCTTCTGATCTATGATGTTTACGAGATTTATGGGCAGATTAGCACATACTAAATCGAACGTAAAGTTCTCTAAAATGTCGGCATAAAGACATTTATAGTGTTCGGCGTGAATGTAAGCATATTTGTAAACCAGATGGACGCTGAATTTCTCTTTTGTGTGACCTGTTAATTTGATTACATCAACTGGAATATCGCAATTCAATAGAACATTTTCGATAGTGTTCAGCAATACATTATATGCTTCTGTAATTGTTTTTGGTGTGATATCCGGGTAATCTGAATATTTCGCATCAATATCAAAGAATATCCGTTGATATGAGTCGGTTCCACACCTGGTAACTTCATTTATGGAATACTCGTTGTATTTGTTCACAAATTTCGTCAGTGTTTCAAAATCATCGAAACCTTTAAACACTCTAGTTCTTACTAATTTTTCTGTTGTTTTTTCGTTTATTTGTATTTGTATTTTTATGGGGTTTTCTACTTTTCCTAGAGTTGTTTCGTATCCGAACGGGAGTTCAGACATGGTTCAATTGTTTAATTTTGCTAATTAAATATTGTGGATTCTACAATATACACGTTCAGTGTTTTTATTTAACTCGCCTTACGAATTCAGCAAGTTTTTTGATTTCACAAAATGTATATATACTTTTTTAGAGAAACTATCTTTAAAAAATAATTCAACAACCTTATTCGGTAGCAGGAACTGGAACTTGCTCTTTTTTCTTCTCGTCTTCTATAAATTTTAATACTTTCGCGCACATATCTTGGTTTAATTCGCTGGTAATATATCTCAATTGCTGTCTTGGGCTAACTTCTTTTTTAGTCCCTTTATTGAATCTTTTATATGTATACTCTTTAATAGTACCATCCTTCATTTTCTTTCTATATATGTGGTCTCGTTCCATTCTGTTATATTAACGAAATGTATTATGTTGAATTCAATTTCTACTATGCTTCTACAGGTCATATAATGGATCTTATTTGTTTTTCATCATGGAACAAAAAATTAGCGTAAGAATGTTGCTGCGCAACATAGTGAATAGTTCTACAGATTCCCGATGACATTCAATTATTCCTTTAACCCGAATCGTTTCTCCCGAGATGATTTGTTTTCATGGTAAACGTTCTTGTTGAGTGCTGTAGAAATAACGTTTATTTCGTGTTTGGTTTCCTGATTTTTCTTAGCTACAAAGGCAAATGCACATGTTTTACCAAACACGTACATGAACCCATACATACCTATAATAGTTATTTCCATCGCGTCCAACGGGTACGGATGACAGCCAGCGATAAGAATTCCAGATGCAATGATAAAACGCGATAATGTCCCAAGTGTCATATGTTTCTCTTGATCAAACTCATTATCATTTCTCTTTACTGGCCAACCATTATAAAGAGTTAATTTTTTGTCCCCTCTTTCCTCTATTCTAGTCAAACAATTTGCAATATACCGCTTTCTAGCCTCATCGATCGGAACGCATGATTTTTCTGCATCTGCAATATCCTGCAGTACCTCGTTCTCATATTCTTTCAAATCAAATTTGTATGTTGGTGTGGGGAAAAACGGCAGATAATATTTGTAAATACCATTTGTTGACTTTTGGCGGATACCGTTGCTGATAGTTTGCAGTGATTTAAACATTATTAAATTGCTTCGCAACAATGTAAATGGTCTACGAGTACGGTGGTTGATTCTTGTATTGAGAATTCAATTTTGCGCTACGTACCTTCGGTGCTTCGCTGGCTGCGCTCTAGCGAACCTTCGGTTCGCGTCGATGCTCGCCGCTGATCCAGTAAACAGGACCTGTATGCGGGCGAGGCTAGCAAGTGTCGAAGACACTTGCGCCGCAGCCGATTGCCAAAGGCAATCACAAAAAACTATGCCTTTACAGGGCGAGCCTAGCTTCGCGAAGCAGGTCGAGTAAGGTTTTTGCGTAGCAAAGGCCGACGGTGTAGTAACGAGCGAAGCGAGTGCTACGCCACAGCGTAGCTGTTGAGACGATTGCCGAAGGCAATCGGCTCCGCAAAAGAGTTAACATGTCCGCTTATTGGGATTAGGGGCCGATCAGTTAATTTCTAGCATTTTTGCAATGAAACTACCGGCAATACCCTTAGATTGGCTTAAAACATTAATTTGAGCTTATATAACGTATCGCGCGAGATTAAAAAACACAAATAATAAGTGTTCCGCCCCCTAGTATTTGCACGCCGGCATGTATGAGATCCCTCCAGTATACAGGACCTGTATACATTAGGTCGCGAATGAAATGAGCAATGACCGATAATAAAACCTTTACAGGGCGAGGCTAGCGTCCGTCTTCGACAGACGCGCCGCAGCCAGTTGCGAAGCAACGCTATACCTTTATATGGCGAGCACGACGCCCAACACTTCGCTTCGCTACGTTTTTGGGCTAGAGCGGAGACGATTGACGAAGTCAATCAGGGGCGAGGCTAGCGTCTGTCGAAGACAGACGCGCCGCAGCCAGTTGCTCCGCAACTATATGCGCTTCTGCTATCTGTAGTGATGGAAAGCAGTCATAGAAATAACCGCAATTACTACATGAAACTGATTGGGCCCGAATTACATTTAAAATATCTGCTGTAGAAATGAAATCCTCCACTCTTATGTCAAACTTTTTTCGTGTTGATTTATCAACGTGAACAAAACCTTTAAATATGTTCCAATAATCAAGGTCGAACAATATTATTGTAGGAAGCATTTTGATTATGTTATCTAAGTTCAATAAAATCCAATATTGTTTGTCAACATGTATCCTAATATGATTCTCCCCAGAATATAAATATGTCAATGTCTCATATTTACACTCCATCAAGTGAACATTCACGGAAATTGCGCTCTGCATACTATTACATTTTTTGCACAAATATGACGTGTGAAACTCCATGCAACTATATTGTTTGTAGTAAACAGAATATAAAACATCTGCAGTTAAAGACGGTTTTGTTTCCCAGCAGCAACCGAGAACGGTACACACGTACATTTTATTGTTTAACGGGTTGGGAATTCAATTTCGTGATTCGCTGATTGCCGAAGGCACTCCGCCAGCTGTGTCGCGGGGTTCTTCGAACCGCTGCAGGGCCCGCCCCACATCAATATCATCCCACCAGTTCCAGTATACAGGTCCTGTATGCGGGCGAGGCTAGCGTGTGTCGAAGACACACGCGCCGCAGCCAATTGCGAAGTCGAGCACGACGCTCAAAAGCGAAGCGTTGAGCTAGAGCGGAGACGATTGACGAGCAACGCGAAGTCAATCAGAAGCAATTATTCATATGTTTGATACACATCTCCTCGCTAGGAAAGCTGTCATACTGTTTCCTACATATAACACATTCTACCGATACTAATCTAAATATGCATTTGGCAATAATGCTATTACCACTCATGCGTTTATCATTATCCACAATATAACCATACATACTGATTATGTTCTCCAATTTAGCGATAATATCTTCGTAATCCACATAAATTACAAGTCCATGTGGAATACGCAATAATATTAATGCAATATCCAAAAATTCAAAAGATTCATAGGAACATTTTGTTTCAATAGTACAACTACGATTTGTGTAACATTCTATCACATGACGTTGTGCTGACGCTGTAATGGAAACGTGTCCACATTTTTTGCATTCTATTGTTATGTGCTTTGAAGTACACATATAGATGTTGAAAAGAAACGATATGAAAGTCCTCGACGACATAAAATACGGGTACAATATGGATGGTTTGCCATTTTCATGCAGACTAACTTCACATGGGCAACTATCAGGGGCCTGACATTTTACCATTGGACCAATTATCTTAAACTTGTAAAAAATCAATTTTGCGCTACGCACCGTGAAGGCGCTCCGATGGCTGCGCCCTAGCGAATCGAAGGTTCGCGTAAGTGCTCGCCGTTTACTAATATCAGCCTAACAGACCCAGTACACAGGACCTGTATGCGGGCGAGGCTAGCGTGTGTCTTCGACACACGTGCCGTAGCCAATTGCGAAGCAATTATTCATGTGTGCGATACATACTTCTTCCGTCGGGAAGCTGTCATACTGTTTTCTGCACAAAATGCATTCTACCGTCACAATCTTAGTCAAACATTCAGCCATATCCTCACAGCTCATATTTTCACAGCGAGATTGCATTTTTTCATAATAAATATTGGCGAAATTCTCAAAATTATACTGGACTTCTTTAGGATTTACATAGAGCACAATGAATTGGGGAACAACCCCCAACACCGATGACAACCAATAAACAACTGTGCCACTACGCCGGTTTCCTTTTATTAAAATGTCCCCATTACTTGCGTGCAAACGCTCCTGCGGAGCAGTATCACCATGGCATTTCAACATATGATTTAATGTTAAATTGCTATCTACCATGTTCCAGCACTTCCTGCATACGTAAGACATATGTCCTTTGCTGCATAAATAGATCTTATAGATGAAAGATAATAAAATTTCGCGCTTTGATCTGGGAGTTGCATCTTTCATCGCAATGCGGCCGAATTGAACCGTCTCACAACCGAAGCCTGTGCAATACGCCATCTCATTATATTGTGTTTTAAATATTCAATTGTTTGTGGCAACTCAAAACATCATTTTAAACGAGCTCAAAATAATGTTTTACGTCCATCTAAGGCATTTGCCGATAATTATGTTGTTGCTTTGCAACCTAAATATTGCCGAAAATTAACTGATCGCCCCCTTAGCCCAGCCAGCGGACTTGTAAACTCTTTTGCTTCGCAAAACGCGGCGAGCAACGCGAGCATTAGCCGCTATTTTACTATACAGCAATAGAATCCAGTATAGGGCGAGGCCAGCGGTGGTACCGAAGGTACCACGATCGTGAAGCGATCCCTCAGAGAGGCTTGGTCAGAAGCGGAGCTTCTGACTCCGCCGCAGCCAGCGGAGCGCCATGGGCGCGAAGCGCAAATTGATTCTTTATTCGGTCAAGTTAAGCAATAATGGGTTCTCTACTGTCCTTAGTGAAACACAAACATGATTACCATCAGCAACATCCGTACAAAGGCGATGACACATCAATAATGATAGAGCTAATGCATCCAACATATCTATGTGACAGCTGTCTCGGAAGCGTAAGTATATGCAGAATTTGCGGGAAATCGACCACGTTATGGATCAATGACATTTATGGAATCACTTATGTTGGTTTAATAGAACATTTAATGAGTAGATTGTGTCAACCAAGCAAAACTAACCAATCAAAAAGCCTCAAAACTTTATATGGTGGAAATTCATGTTCTCCATGGTATAGGTTCCCATATTTTATATATTTAGCCCCAGATAGGCATATAACACCGAATGATGACTTCGCTGTTATTATGGCCTGTTCATACACTTGTGAATACTGTGATATGGAATATGATGTGTTTCCGGATTTCAGGATATTTAAATTGCATATGGAGAAACATCATCTCATCACGCTCACCACATAATTTTTTATTTTGCTTACATCTAAGATGTTTGCCGCAATGAATAATTGCGAAAAAACAAATGATTCGGCTCCCAATCCAAGCCGGCAGACCTGTAAACTCTTTTGTGGAGGCGAATATGGTTCGGGCACGTTGCGAAGCAACGAATGAACCTAGAGCCGCAGCCCCTAATTCGAGGATAGAGCGAACGTAGTGAGTGATTGACGAGAATTAATGCAACCAGAGCATACTCCCGCAGAATTATGTTCTGGATCAACCTTTCCGCAAGCAACACATTTTATCTTTTTGTCGCAATGTTCCGATGCAGGGAGCGTTGTGCAACACTTGGAATACTGCCTTCTATGACTACAATATAACCGGGATTTGCATATCAAACACGGATCATAGTTGACAATGTACTTATCCATCATCGATCTGATTTCATCCTTGTCCACCGCAGACAATAAATAAGTGAACCTTTTTTCGAGAATGGAGATCAGAAGTACATCATCATCTGGAACAGTCACGTGAATATTTTTGATGAAAGGGCGAGTTATGTCGTGTTCGAACATAGCACGGAAATATTCTGACATAGCAAACAGCTCATCAGGATTTTTTGTTGAATAATATCGACCCGCTTGAAGACGGGAGCAATCAACGCGAACATCACCTATCGGAATACGCAAAGTAGGATCAATGTGAGCCATCCTATCGTCCGAAATGTTTGCCGTGCAGAAGAAGTATCGCCAAGCAGTGTGATATTTGATATCGAGTCCGTATTCCGGATTCATGGTGAAGTTGATGACGGCCATGAAGTCTTCGTATTTGTACGGAACAAACATCCCGTTTAGGGATTCCATTTGAGAAAACCATGGAATGAATTTCAACAATGATTCCGGGAGTTGTACAGTGTTTGTGCCGCCGACAATCAAAGTGACCAGAGGGCCAACCTTTCCCTTTCTCATCTCATAAATATACTTGTTGAATTCAGTCATGTAACACTTTACTATGTAACACTTTACTATGTAACACTTTACTATGTAACACTTTACGGCCAAGAAATTCAATTTTTATACTCGCTTCCCTCGTAAACAGGCTGCGTCCTAGCGAACCGAAGGTTCGCGTCGGTGCTCGCCACTGATTCTGCATACACATTCTCTCGCTGATGCTAAGGGGATATTACAATCCGGCGATACTGTTAAACAGGCTCAGAATCACGTTTTGAGGCGATCTAAGGTGCTGCCGGTAATTATATGGACTCAAAACATCATTTTAAGCTATGCGATCAGCGCCTAATATATCAGCGGCGCAGCCCATAAAATTTGATTTATGCATTTGTAAATAACCTAATACAGGGGCTAACAAAACATGAAAGAATGCAGTGAAACAAATTGCGCAGTGTGTGATGAAGTGAGCCGCAATACGGATTTCATTGAAGTTTTCTTTCAATCTGGAAAAGTAATTAAGTCTAGCTACGTAGTTTGTACAATAGGCGATGAGTTTTTCACTCCATACATATGCAGTACATGTCGCAGTGATTTTTACATATGCGTGAAGTGTAAAAAATCAGCTCTCATTGGAGTTTCATTTTACTCCGAAAGAGCAAAACACATGCTTTCCCACTACAATTTACAGTTATCCACATACTATTCTCGACAGAATTTTCTCCAAGATGTAGGGAAGAAATACGCACAATGGTTGGCACCCCCGGTAATGGTATCTGAAACTATTCCTCAAATGATGTTACTTGAGCCCGTAATCGATAATGAAGAGTTGGATGAGCTTCTATATAATTCTGTCGAGGATGATTACATATTTAATGCATGCAAAAATAGAGAACAAGTCTACATAAACATTGCATTACATTTATATAGGGCAGTCATTAAATATCTAACTGGGTGCGTTTTTGAATGTAGCACATGTCACGATGTTTATGATAGTTTGCCCACTTTGGAAGTAGTTATGGCTCATTGTGATAAAATGCATGCTTCACCACAGTATGGATCTGTTAGGACATATTTTTCAACAAATAAGCTCCCTAATCGGGGGTAATTTATCTATTATTGTTGTGTGAATACTCCCGTCGCAAACAGTATTATTATTTGCTATTTTGCAAAATAGCGTGTTGTTTTTTATTCCGCATTGTGTGACGTATTACTTTCACTGTAGGTTCATCAATTAAATCATGCTTTTTGATTAAATGACTTATTAATACATTTGCTGTCGGGAACGAATCATACGATTCTTCGCAAATAACGCAATAGTAATTGGAAAGCGCAATTTCATCCAACATAATGTCGTGAACCATTCCTATATACTGCCCTCTTTCATTCATAGTTCTTTGCTTCGCAAAGGGGCTACCCACGTAGTGAATAGTTCTTTGCTTCGCAAAGGGGCTACCCACGTAGTGAATAGTTCTTTGCTTCGCAAAGGGGCTACCCACGTAGTGAATAGTTCTCTTATACATATCATACAGGTCTTCTTCTCTTTTCAGCAAAAATATGTATGGAAACCTTGACTTGATAAATTCATTGGTGTATTTGTAGTTACAAACGTTGCTGTCTATGACATCATATATCACATTATAATGGGACAACAAATGGAACTCGATACTAAATGGACGTTGATTGTACTTTTCAATTGGTATCTGTTTCGTGCATATTTTACATATATAATAAGTGTTGCAACCACCCACACATGAACCAAATATGAAGTAGATCATCACACCATGTGCAATGGGGTATTCACATGAATATGTAAATTCATGATGGCATGTATCGCAGTATAAAGTGTTCTGCATATTGTTCACTAAACAAACGAACAATTCAATTTCGCGGCGGTATGGGCTCAACAGCTTCGCTGTGGCGTAGCACTCGCAATTGATCACCTTCGGTGATCAGAATGTTACTACACCGTCGCGGCCCATCTATGATGAAAGCTCTTACTCGCCCCCATACTGATATTTTTTCAATCAGGCACAATAAACAATTAAACGCTTCGCTGATTAGCCGGATCATATTAGATTCCAGTAAGTGGCGAGTAAGAGCTTTCATCATAGATGGGGCACGACGGAGCCCGTTGCGAAGCAACGCGAAATTTGATTCGTACGTTCAATTAGATTAATATGAGTTCCCACATATGTGAAATGACTCGAATTTATAATTATCGCTCTAATGGTGTGCGCAATTTCGTGTATCACACTAAATGCAAGATTTGTATGACAATGTGCTTTAAATGTGATGTTTGCGGGGACATCGTGAATTCATCCGGGCATTATTCCGAAATTAGATGTCATATAAATCATTTGTTAACTCATTACGGAATAGTATTGCCGAGCACACGTTCTCATAACTTACTGGGAGGAAGTTATGAATATAATCGGTGGCACGTATCGTATACTAATGTTGTTAGAAGATTCCCTCAAATTCGTCTTTTACAGCCCATTATGTGCACAAAAACATTAAATGAGTTTCTTTATAGACAAATAGATCGTAATGATTGGGACCCCATACATTCAGGCCAAATTTCCGTTGACAATATCGATTATATGTATGATCCATTTCTATTGTATATGAGGTCTTGTTCATTCGAATGTTCATTGTGCGAGAACGTTTATGAAATATTTCCCACGTTGGATATTGTAATTTCCCACTGCGTTTCAAAACATGACGTCCGGTTGAATGTCGATGGGCTTCCACCACTGAAAGAATTCATCGTGATGTCATAACTTTTTGCAGAGCAAAAAAATGGACACACACTCAAATGGTGGAGTAATGATGGTATGTCTGGAAGTGCATCAAACTCACCGCCGCAGAACAAACAAAATATATTTTGTTTCATGATGGAGTTAATCAAATCACATAATTGCGCGGAGTGATTACTTTGTAATATTCCGCAATCAAACACAATCATCCCATCGATTTTTTCTGTTAAAATGTTCTTATAATTCAATTTGAGAAATAATATCTGGGGAATGGAATCAATAAGGTCTGCTATTTCGTGTTCGATTTTGTTAGCGAATACTACCGTTACATGGTCAATTCCACAATAATCATCACCGCCGATGAATCCCCAACTCTCATAATCATGAAAACATATTAACACATGCAAATAAAAATAATCCGTAGTGCGAATCAACGAAGTGCGATCCATATTTCTGTTACATTTCTTACAATATTGCTTCGTCTTTTCTCCTTTTTTGAGTTTGCATGTGAACT